>Ga0209581_1000812_pt1 | contig 46963 bp, 40 predicted proteins | sample Coa_R2_FD_187160 | JGI IMG/M metagenome (GOLD analysis project Ga0209581, IMG submission 187160) | Surface soil microbial communities from Centralia Pennsylvania, which are recovering from an underground coalmine fire - Coalmine... | ecosystem: Environmental > Terrestrial > Soil > Unclassified ...
CCTCGACCGTGCGGCGTAAGACGGGCATTCTTGTGGATGTCCATTCGGTCCCCCGAGAAAGAATGAAGCCTCAGCAACCTCAGCTTCCTCGGTCGGGACCGGATGGACAACCTGTTGAAAGCTCACACCTAGAGCATTTCCCGCCGAAGTGGATGCCGGTTCGGCGCAGGAAATGCGACCAAACCAAAGAATCGAGAGCATGTCCCGATTCAGCCTAAGCGGGACACGCTCTAGACCACCTCGAGCCGTCCTTGGCGCATCCCTGCCACCCGCGGATTACGCAACCGCTGTTTCCGCGATCGCGCCCGCCGGTGCGTCCGCCAGGGGCAGATCGACGATGAAGCGGGCACCCTGGCCAGGTGCGCTCTCGACCCGAATCGTGCCGCCGTGGCTCGTCACGATTCCATGCACCACGGACAGTCCCAATCCGGAACCCTCGCCCACGGGCTTGGTGGTGAAGAACGGGTCGAAGATCCGTTGCCGAGTCGCCTCGTCGATGCCGCAACCCGTATCCCGGACGCTCAGCCGCGCCAGGCTCGGGTCGCCCCGTTCGCCGCCGGGCAGCGCGCCCACGCCCACCGTGATGGTCCCGAGCTTGGGCCCGATCGCATGGACGGCGTTCGTCATCAAATTGACGATGACCTGGTGGATCTGGCCGGGATCGCCGGTCATCGGCGGCACCCGCTGGATCTCGCGCTTGATCGCAATCGTCGCAGGAATCGTCGGCCGGAGCATCGCAAGCGCTTCCTCGACGACTTCGTGGACCCGAAACTGCTGGCGATCGGCGGTGTCCTTGCGGCTGAACGCCAGCACCTGCTTGACGAGATCGCGGGCGCGCAAGCCCGCTTGATGGATCAGCTCGAAATTCTGCCACGCCGGGCTCTCGGGCTCGGAGCGTCTAAGGCCGAGCTTTGCCATGGCGATCACCGGCACCAGAGTGTTGTTGAGATCATGAGCGATCCCGCCCGCGAGCGTGCCCAGCGACTCGAGCTTCTGCGAATGGTGCAGCTGGTCCTCGAGAAGGCGGCGTTGCCGCTCCGACTCGTGGATCTCCGTGATGTCCTGCATGGTGCCGCTTATCTTGACGAGCTTGCCGGTATCGTCGGTCGTGGGCTCGCCCTCGACGCGCACACGTCGAAGGGCACCGTCGGGCCGTCGGATCTGGAATTCGATCGCGCCGGGCGGGCGCCCCGCCGCGAAGGCGCCGAGCCAGGCTCTGACCGCCGGTTGATCATCGGGATGAACATAGTCGTCGACCGCCTTCGTGCTCGGCTGGAAGGTCTCCGGAGAAAGGCCGCGAATGCGATACAGCTCTCTAGACCAAAAGGCGTCGCCGGTAGCGACGTCGAGCTCCCAGCTGCCGATGTGCGCGATGCGTTGCGCGCGATCGAGCCGCTCCTCGCTCTTGCGCAGCGCGGCCTGCGTTCGCTTGAGGGCAGTGATGTCGACGCGCAGTCCCGCGATGCCGCCGTTTCGCATGCGCCGCTCGGTAACGAGCAGCGTCAGGTCGTCGCTGAGCTCCTGCTCGAAAGTTCCGCTTGCCGCGAGATGAACGCGAAGACGCTCGGCGCCCCAGAGGTCCTCGCGTCCGACCGCCTCGCGTATACGCCCGTTCGCGAGTGCGGTGCGTAAGAGCTCCTCGAACGTGATGCCCGGACTGAGCGTCGAGGGAGTCGTCCCGTAAATCTGGTGGTAGCGCTCGTTGCACATGACCAGCCGATCGTTGCGATCGAAGATGACGAAGCCTTCGGAGATGCTGTCGATCGCGTCCTGGAGCAGCGCCTCGGCCTGCTCCGCGCGATGTCGAGCCTCGACGACCTCGGTCTCGTTGGCGGTCGTGCCCCGATAGCCAAGGAACCCGCCGGTCTCGTCGAACAGCGGATTGCCGTTGACGCAGAAGTGCATCCGCCGGCCGTCGGCGTTCGAGACGGAATAGCGAAAGCCACGGAACGGGCGATGCGCATCGAGCGTTGCCTTGTGCTGCCGCCAGGTCTCGTCCCGCTCGGCATCGCCGCCGGCGTACTCCCAACGGGTCATTCCCAGCAACTCGCCGGCATCGATGCCGGCCAACACCCGCTCGGCGCCGGAGAAATACGCGAACCGGTGCATCGCGTCGCTTTCCCAGAACCAATCGGCCGCGGTCTCCGCGATGTCCCGGAAGCGCCGCTCGCTCTCCTTGAGCGATCTCTCGGCCTCGTCGCGCTGTCGCGAGCGCGTCAGCAGCAACGCACTAGTGGTTTCGAGCGCGCCCAGGACCTCGTCGATCTCGGTGGTGCCGGTCCGAACCGGCGAGACACCCATGCCCCGGCCGAGTGCGAGCGCCTCGGTAGAAAGGCGTCGCAGCGACACGACCAAGCGCTTGCCCACCGCCCCCGCGAGCAGGATGCCCACGACCAGCATCGCCGCCGCGGCGAGCCCGATCTCCTGGAACGACGTCCGAAGCGACGCTGTGGTATCGGTTGCCGGCACGAATACCGCCAAGGTCCAGCCCGTATAGCTTGAGCGCGTGAGCGCCACGGATACCGGCGTGCCCTCGAAACTCAGACCGCTGTAGGCCGCCTCACCCGATTTCGAGATCAGGTCGATAAGCGGAGGCTCGACCGGCTGGCCCGCGTGCGGTCCAAGGTCGTGGTTGCGCAGAATGACCCGATGTTCGCGATCGATGAGCGTGACCCACCAGCCCACAGGCAGATCCTGCTCGAGCAGCAGGCGATTGAGCTCGCGCAAGTCATAGCTCATCAGCAAGGCGTAAGGCACACCATCCGGCTCGATCACCGGGACATAAATCGAGACCTGCGGATGGTCTGGGTCGGCACCGTAGAAGACGTTCGATATCTGCGTTGTGCGTGTCGCCGTCAAGCCTGCGACGTCGAGCGATTTCAGGTATCTGGGCGCCCCCTCGGTCGACCGGCGCGTGTTCAAGATCACGCGGCCCGTCGGCTCGACCAAGACGACCCAGGCATCGTGGTCGACGGCGACGCGAGCGGCTTGGCCGTAGAACTCCCGGAGGTTGCCATCGCGCAGCGCCGGCGAGGTGGCCAGCGCGGAGAGCGCGGCTTCCGCCCTCTTGAACTCGACGTCCATCGCGGCCGAGAGCGCCCGCGCAGTGTTGAGAATCTGCCGGTTGTTGGCCTCGCGCTGCGCGTTGGCGTAGTGCATGACCGCGAAGCCCGAAAAGGCGATCATCGGCAGGATGCAGGCGACGACCAGGATCACCACGTGCGCGCGCAGGCTGTGCAGGCCGAGCGCACCTCGCCGGATCCGGTCTAAACGCTGTGAGGCCATGCGGTCTCGCGATGCTTCGACGGCAGCTTCGCCTGCGGCGGGATGCCCGGCCGCAGACGATCGGAAAATTCTCGCGCCATCACGGTTGAGGACGGCTTAACCGGCGGATTGCCGGCGCCTATACGTAGTTTCCCTTAGACCGGTTGCTCGCGACTTGCTCGCGACCCTCGCCCCCGAACCGCTGCGGCACCGGCTCGGCCATCTCGCTCGCGATCTGGCGCTCGCCCATGACCGCTTGGCCCATGCCGTTGCCCCGCTGCCGGCCTTTGGCAAAGCGCAGGTTCTGCGGTCACGGCATGGGGGAATGCGCTGACGCCGCGGTGATCCCCTCGCCCCGCCGGGTTTGCGTGCGCTCGCCGGGCGCGCGGCCTCAGCTCCGCTTGGGGATATCGAGACCCCGCTGTACCGCCGGGCGCGCAAGGCCGCGTTCGAGCCACGCGGGGACCCGCTTTAGCTCGTCATAGGCCACGAGGTCGCGCGCGCCGTAGAAGCCGATGAGGTTTCTGACCCAACCGAGCAACGAAATGTCCGCGATCGTGTACTCCGTGCCCATGATCCAGTCGCGGCCCGCGAGCCGGGCCTCGAGCACGCCCAGGAGCCGCCTGGATTCCGCGACATACCGCTCCAGTGGGCGCTTGTCGGGGATCTCTCGGCCGGCGAATTTGTGAAAATATCCGACCTGCCCGAACATCGGGCCGACGTTCGCCATCTGGAAGAACACCCACTCGATCGTCTCGTAACGCCGCGCCGGGTCGGATGGAATGAGCTCGTGGGTTTTCTCGGCGAGATAGAGCAGGATGGCGCCCGATTCGAAAAGGCCGAGCGGCTTGCCCCCGGGGCCGTGGGGATCGATGATGGCCGGGATCTTGCCGTTCGGATTGAGCGAGAGGAACTCGGGGGTCCAGCTGTCGTTCTGGCCGATGTTTACGCCGTGCGCCTCGTAGGGGAGCCCGATCTCCTCCAGCATGATCGACACCTTGACGCCGTTGGGCGTCGGCCAGGAGTAGAGCTGGAGCCGGTCGGGGTGCCGGGCCGGCCAGCGTCGGGTGATCGGAAAGCTGGAGAGAGCGTCCATGGGAGACATCTCCGGGTAGTGGGCGACACGCGCGGTTCGAGCGCGCCCATTATAGGTGGACCGCTGCCTCGATCATCGTGCGAATGCTCTTGATGCCGGCCGGCGGGCGTGGAGACTCGGCGGCTGGAGGTTCGATGCAGCTCTCGGGCAAAGTCGCGATCGTAACGGGTGGAGCAATGGGGATCGGCTATGCGATCGCCGAGGCGCTCTCGGAGCGCGGCGCCGCGGTGGTCGTGGCCGACGTTGCGAAAGCGGCGGAAGCGGCCGCCCGGCTCGCCGCGCAAGGCCGGCGCGCGGTCGGCGTCGCGGCGGACGTCGCTTCGGAGAAGGACACCGTCGCGATGGCCGAGGCCGCGGTCTCGGCGTTCGGCGGCATCGACATTCTCGTCAACAACGCCGGGATCTATGCGGGCTTGAAGCCCAAGCCCTTCGAGGAGATCGATCCCGCGGAGTGGCGCCGGGTCATGGAGGTGAACGTCCTCGGAATCTTCCTGTGCGCCCGCGCCGTGCTGCCGGCGATGAAGGCGCGGGGCGGCGGCCGCATCATCAACATCTCCTCGGGCGTCGCCTTCAAGGGCAATCCCAACATGGCGCACTACGTCGCGAGCAAGGGCGCCGTCGTCTCGCTCACCCGCGCGCTCGCGAGCGAGCTGGGCCAGTACCAGGTCCGCGTCAACAGCGTGGCGCCCGGCCTCACGCTCAGCGACGGGCTGCAGGCCAATCCCGAGCTCATGGCGGGGGTCAGGGAGCGCTCGCTCCGCGGTCGCGTGCTCGCCCGCGACATGCTGCCGGCCGACCTGGTGGGCGCCGTGGCGTTCTTTGCAGGGCCGGACTCCGCCTTCATCACGGGACAGACGCTCGTGGTCGACGGCGGCGCCTACTACCACTGAGGAGCCGAGCCATATGCCCGAGAGAATTCCCGTGCTCGACCTCAGCGATGCGCTCGCCGGCGGCGAGGCGGCGCGCCGGCGGCTTGCGGCGCGGCTCGACCGGACCTGCCGCGAGATCGGCTTCTTCACGATCGTCGGGCACGGTGCGCCCGTGGCGGTGCTGGACGAGCTCCGCGCCAAGGCGCACGCCTTCTTCGCCTTGCCGCTCGAGGAGAAGCGCCGTGCCGTTCATCCCGTCGCCGGCACGCCGCGGGGGTATCGCGCGCTCGGCATCGAGGCGCTCTCCTACGGCAACGACCGCCGCACCCCGCCGGACCTCAAGGAGTACTACCACTTCGGCCGCGAGACCTGGCCCGACGAGCCTTATTTCACCGGGCCCGAAGGGCGGCGCTATTTCATTCCCAATCTCTGGCCTGAGCGGCCGCCCGGCTTCAAGGAAGCGGCGGCGCGCTATTACGCCGAGATGGAGCGTATATCGCTGGTGCTGATGCGGCTCGCGGCGCTCGGTCTCGGGCTCGACGAGCGGTTTTTCGACGACAAGATCGACCGGCACATCACGGCGATGCGGCTCAATTTCTACCCGGCCCAGGCGGAGGCGCCGTTGCCGGGTCAGCTCCGCGCCGGAGCGCACACCGACTACGGGAATTTCACCATCCTGAACGGCGAGAACGTGCCAGGCGGGCTTCAGGTGCTGACCCGCGGCGGCGATTGGCTCGACGTGGAGACGGAGCCGACGAGCTTCGTGGTCAACATCGGCGACCTCCTGATGCGCTGGACCAACGACCGCTGGGTCTCCAACACCCACCGCGTGGTCAATCCTCCGGACTCCGTCGCCGCGCGCGCGCAGCGCCTCTCGATCGCCTTCTTCCACCACCCGAACTACGACGCCTCGATCGAATGCATCGCGCCGCCGGGCCAGGCGAAATATCCGCCGGTCGGCTCCGGCGAGTATCGCGATCTCAAGTACCGGCAGACGCGCGTGGCGTGACATGGGTTCCTTCCGGCCCACGGAAGCCAGGTTCTGGAGACGCGAAGCGGCTGGCGGCGGCAGCCGGATTTCTCTCCGACCAACGGGTTCACCACGGCGAGTCCTCGCGATGCGCGTAGACGAGTAGGTTCGTGTCGACGGCGATCAACCGCCGTGGCCATCATAGGCAAGGTCGCGCACCTTCTGCCATGACGCGCCCTGGTGATCGGCTTGCAACCCGCTTCCCCTGAAGCTTGCGCGCCGCAGCTTGAACCCGGCGCGAGGCTTTTCCTCGGCAACGACGTGCCGAAGCCCGCACTCCACCAGCGCCTTGAGCGTCATGCCGCGGCGCGCGGCCAATTTGCGGGCCCGCCGAAGCCGGGATCGGAGATTTCAATCGTTGTCTTCACGGGTAACCATGGATATGGGCCAATTGACACGGCTACCCATATCATCTGCAGCGAGGATGCCATGGGATATTGCTCGCGACGGCCGAGGCGCGGTTTGCTGAGCGGGGACGGAGCAGGCTCATGACTCTGCACGAGATTGCCGGCGGCTTCGGCCGGGCGGTGCCGCTGCGCAAGGGCGAGGCGGTGCGGCTCGTCAACACCCACGGCACGCAGGTGGTCGACACCTGGGCGCTCGCCGCGGGCGATCTCGGCGAATACATGTCGGTCGAGCATACCCGGCGCATGCTGTTCAATCTGTTCCCGAAGCGCGGCGATACGCTCTACTCGAACCGGCGCGCGCCGATGCTGCTCCTCGAGGAGGACACCGCGCCCGGCCGGCACGACATGCTCTTCGCCTGCTGCGACAAGTGGCTCTACAAGCACTACGGCGCGCCGCCGGGGCACCGGAACTGCCGCGACAACTTCGTCGAGGCGCTGTTCGCGGCGGGCCACGATGCGCCGCTGGTGCCGAATCCGCTCAATCTCTGGATGAACATACCGGTCACCGACAGCGAGACGATCGGCATGGAGCCGCCGGTGAGCCGGCCCGGCGATAACGTCCTGCTGCGCGCGCTCATGGACGTGATCGTGGTGTTTTCGGCCTGCCCGATGGACGTGACGCCGATCAACGGCCTCGACCGGACGCCCAAAGCGGTGCATTTCGAGGTGATCGCCGCGGCATCACCCGCGCGCGGCATGGTAAACCCGAGCTGATCACGGAAAATTTACGCGCGTGATGTAGAAGGGCTGAGGTCCTCTCCGGCACCGGACATACCGCGCATGAAGCTCCGCAATCAGATCACCAAGGCCATCGGGGCTCACGGCTTCTGGAAGAAGCGATTGATGAGCGCGATCGAATCCGGCCAGTCCGAGTTTACCGTCGATCAGGTAGCGAAAGACGACGCCTGCGAGTTCGGCAAGTGGCTGCATGGCGCGAGCATTCCGGAGGAATTGACAGGCACGGCGGACTTCGAGGCCTGCCGGGAGCTCCACGCGGCGTTACACCAGGCGGCGGCCGAGGTACTGCGCCTTGCCGTCTCCGGCGACCGGGCCGCGGCGCGCGCGGCGATCGGCACCGACACGAAATTCACCAACCTCTCCTCGGCGCTGACGCTCCGCATGATGCAGTGGGCGGCGTCGATGCGGTGACGGCCCGGTCGGGTCACCCGCTGAGCGCGATCCTTCGGTAGCTCAGCGCCTCCGCCACGTGGAGGCGGCGGACCCCCGCAGCGCCGTCGAGGTCGGCGAGCGTGCGCGCGACGCGCATGACGCGGTGGTAGCCGCGGGCGGAGAGATGGAGCCGCTCGGCGGCGTCGAGCAGGAGCTTCTTGCCCTCGGGCTCGGGTGTCGCGACTTCGTCGAGGAGCGCGCCGTCCGCCTCGGCGTTGGTGCGGATGCGGCGGTCCTCTGGAAGCGCCGCATAGCGCTTCGCCTGCACGCCGCGCGCCTTGGCGATGCGCGCCGCCACCTCGGCGCTCCCTTCCGCCGGCGGCGGCAGCGAGAGGTCCGCGGGCTTCACCGCGGGCACGTCGATGTGCAGGTCGATGCGGTCGAACAGCGGTCCGGAGATCTTCGACTGGTATTCGAGCCCGCATTTCGGCGCGCGCCCGCAGCCGAGCGCGGGATCGCCGAGATAGCCGCACTTGCAGGGGTTCATCGCCGCGACCAGCTGGACGCGGGCGGGATATGTGACGTGCGCGTTGACGCGGGCCACCGTGGCGCGGCCGGTCTCCAGCGGCTGGCGCAACGCCTCCAGGGTCGCGCGCTGGAACTCCGGCAGCTCGTCTAGGAACAGCACGCCCAGATGCGCAAGCGATACCTCGCCGGGCCGGCCGCGCAATCCGCCGCCCACCAGCGCGGGCAGCGAAGCCGAATGGTGGGGATCGCGGAACGGACGCTGACGCAACAGCTTGCCCTCTCGCAGCAGGCCCGCCACCGAATGGATCATCGAGACCTCGAGGGCTTCCGCGGGATCGAGCGGCGGAAGAAGCCCGGGCAGGCGCGCCGCCAGCATGGATTTTCCGGCACCGGGCGGGCCGATCATCAGGAGGTTGTGGCCGCCCGCCGCCGCGACCTCGAGCGCGCGCTTGGCCGTCTCCTGGCCCTTGATGTCCTTGAGGTCGGGCGGCGGCGGACCCGGCTCGGCGATGCGGGGCACCGGCGGCGACAGCACCTGGGTGCCCTTGAAGTGGTTGATGAGGGCGAGCAGCGAGGGCGCCGCCAAGACCTCGATCGAGCTTGCCCAGGCGGCCTCGCCGCCGGACGCCGCGGGGCAGATGATGCCGAGCTCGCGCTCCGCCGCCGCCATGGCCGCCGGCAGCACGCCCGCAACCGGCAAGAGCGCGCCGTCGAGCGCCAATTCGCCGAGCGCGATATAGCCCCCGATCTCGTCGACCGGCAGCACGCCCATCGCGCCCAGGAGGCCGAGCGCGATCGGCAGATCGAAGTGGCTGCCTTCCTTGGCGAGGTCCGCGGGCGCGAGATTGACGGTGATGCGCTGCGGCGGCAGCGCGAGGCCGAGCGCGTTCAAGGCCGCGCGCACGCGCTCGCGCGATTCTGCAACCGCCTTGTCAGGCAGACCCACCACGTTGAAGGCGACGAAGCCGGAGGCGATGGTGACCTGGGCATCGACCTCGAGCACCTCGATGCCTTGGAACGCCACCGTCTTCACCCGCGCGACCAATGTGCTCCTCCCGCCACATCCCCCGCGGGAAACAGTCTAGCGGGAACCCGCGTGTGGGGCACCGAAATCCACTTGTCGGCGGGCGGGAGGATTGGTAGCGGCTAGCGGATGGTCCAACCGATGCCCGTCACCTATTCGACGCTCTCGACCGATGCCCTTGCGGCGTGGCTCGAGGCCGGCTACGCGCTCGGCCCGGTCTCGGCCTGCCACCTCCTCCATCGCGGGCTCAACGACAGCTATCTCGTCGAAGCCGCGCGCCAGCGGTATGTGCTGCGCGTCTATCGCGCGGGCTGGCGCACGGCGGAAGAAGTCGCCTACGAGGCCGCGGTCCTCGAGCACCTTGGACGCAAGACCGTTCCGGTGGCGCTGCCGGTGCGCCGGCGCGACGGCGCGGTCGTCGACTGGCTGAAGGCGCCCGAGGGCAACCGAGCAGCGGTGCTGTTCACGCATGCGCCCGGCCGCGAGCTCGACGGCGGCGACGAGGAGTGCCGGCGCTATGGCCGCGCGGTGGCGGCGGTGCACGCCGCGACGGACGATTTCGAGACCAGGCACGCGCGCTTCGCGCTCGACCTCGAGCATCTCCTGGCCCGGCCGATCGCGGCTATCCGCCCGTTCCTGCGCCATCGCCCGGCGGACCTCGATGCCGTGGAGACGATCGCGGCGACCGTCGCGCGGCGCATCGCCGCGCTGCCGGCGGACGAGATGGACCGCGGCTTTTGCCACGGCGATTTTCACGGCGACAACGCGCACATCGACGGCGATACCGTCACCCTCTTCGACTTCGACTGCTGCGGCCCGGGCTGGCGCGCCTACGACATCGCGGTGTTCCGCTGGCGCTGGGGCGACGACGGGGCCGGCGACAGGCGCTGGGCAGCCTACCTCGAGGGCTATCGATCGCTGCGCCCGATCGGCGAGGCCGATCTCGCGGCGGTGCCGCTGTTCGTGGCGGCGCGCGCGATCTGGCTGCGCGGCCTCCATGCGGCCAACACCGCCGACTGGGGCCGGAGCTGGCTCAACGATGCCTACTGGGACCGCCTGATGAAGGGACTCCGCGAGTGGCGGGCGAAACACTTCGGCGACTGGCGCAGCCCTGTTCCGTCCGTCGCCGATTCGCATGCCGCAGAGGCGGTGCCCATTTTGGCTCGCGAATCCGTGGTCGCGGACGCACCCGCGACCTCGCGAGCGAAGCTCTGACGGGCCCGGCGGCCCGCTGTCCCCGATCTTGTGCCTCTCGCTGAATCACCGCGGCGGGATCGTCTGGCAGCTAACGGCCCGCCAGCGCCGCCAGCAGTGCGCCCAGGGTGACGACGGAGAGCGCGGTCGAGATCAGCACGCTCGAGGCCGCGCGGGCGACGTAGAGCTCGTAGCGCTGCGCCAGGATGAAGGCGTTGGCGCCCGTGGGCAGCGCCGCGCAGATGGTCGCGATCGCGGTCTCGAGGCCGCCCAGGTGGAAGGCGCGGGTGGCAAGCAGCCAGACCACGAGCGGCAGCGCCAGCAGCTTGATCGCCACCACCACGAGGCTCTCGGCGAGATCGCCGGCAAGCCGGAAGCCCGCGAGCGTGGCGCCCAGCGAGAAAAGCGCCGCGGGCGTGCCGGCGCCCGCCAGAAGATCGATCAGATGGCGAAGCGGGCTCGGCAGCGGCAATCCGGTGACGCGCCAGAGCAGGCCCGCCACGATCGAGAGGATCACGGGATTGCCGGCGATCGCGAGGGCGGTCGCCTCAGCCATGCGCAAGGCGCCGCCGGCGTGGCCGCGTCCCGCCTCCACCACGACGGTCGTCAGCGACAGCAGCACCAGCGAGTGCACGCTGATGATGATCGTGAGCGGCACCAGTCCCGCCTCGCCGAAGGCGGCGAGCACCAACGGGATCCCGAGCTGGACCGAGTTGGAGAAGCCGGTGCTGAGCGCCATCAGCCCCTGCTCGGCGAGGCTCAAGCCGAAGGCGAGGCGGCCGATGGCCATGCTTGCGCCGAACACCGCAAGCGCGCCCGCGAAATAGGCGCCGAGCAGGCTCAGCGAGCTTCCCATGCCCGCAACCGCCGTCGCCATGCCGCGGAACAGCACGGCGGGGATCGCCACGTAATAGACGAAAGCACCGAGGCCCCGCGCACCCTCGGCAGTCAGGAACCGGCCGCGGCCGAAGGCATAGCCCAGCAGAATCACCGCGAAGACCGGAAGCACGATGTCGACGACGGCGGACATGATCGCGAGGCGTCGCGCCCGGGCGCGTCGCCCTAGGCCTCGGGACCCGGAAAGCGCACCAGCACCCGCTCCAGGTGATTGCGGCCCTGGGTGATCTCGGGCCGGATCAGTCCGCGCTCGAGGACGTCGAAGACGGTGGTGTTGAGCCCCTCGGTGTCGACCTCGGGCGGCAACTGCTTCAGCACCCAGCGCCCGTCGTAGAGCGCGCGGTTGCGCTGGCTCAGCGGGACGAGATCCCCGGTGTCCGTGAAGCCCTCATGGTCGTGGTCGAGCGGCTGAAACCGGCCCTGGTTGCGCCGGAGCGTGAACCCCTTCGCCTCGAGACGGCGAGCGAGGTCGAGATCCTGCAGGCCCCAGCCCCAATAGCGCGTGGAATAGCCGTTCGCCGCCTCGAACTGTGCGTTCCGCATCAGCACCACGCCGCCGAAATAGTTGTTGAGCTCGTGGCGCACGGCGAGCTTGCTGCGGCCCGGCCGGATCGGCCGGAGCTCCGCGCCGTACCAGAGGGCGCAGGTGGGCTGCTCGGGACAGGAGTAGTCGGCCTCGAGCGGCAGGTAGTCGACGTCGTGGAAGCAGACATAGTCCGAGCGGTCGCGGCTCAGGAGGTAGCCGATGTTGCGGGTGATGCCGCGGCAGAAAGCCTGGCCGGCCACCTGCTCGACCACGATCACGGAATAGGGGATGTCCCCGTGACCCGGGGCGCGCGCGAAAAACCGCAGGAGATGCGGCAGCAGCACGGCCAGATGCTCGGCGCGGTCGCGGTAGGGCACCACGATCGAGAGCCGCGGCTTCCCGGGAACCGGCGATGCCGCGCTCACGGCGACATCTTCCCGCTGCGCTCGCACAGCAGGCGATCGAACCGGTTGAGGGTGGCCTCGACCCTCGCCATCACGGTATCCGGCGGGAAGGCGCCATCGGGTCCGACGCGGCCGGGGTCGAGGCCCGTCAGCAGCGCCAGCGCATCGTGCACGTCGCGCATGGTCCAGAGGTGGAACTTCTCCTGCGCGATCGCCGCGGCGACCTCCTCGCTCAGGATCACATGGGCGGCGTTGGCGGCGGGAATCACCACGCCCTGCCGGCCCGTGAGGCCCCGCTCGGCGCAGGTGCGGTAGAAGCCCTCGATCTTATGGATCGCGCCGCCGATCGGTTGGCTCTCGCCGGCCTGGTTGACCGAGCCGGTGATCGCGATGTCCTGGCGGAGCGGCACGTCCGCCAGCGCGGAGATCACGGCGACGAGCTCGCCCATGGAGGCGCTGTCGCCTTCCACTCCGCCGTAGCTCTGCTCGAAGGTCACCGTCGCCGAGAAGGAGAGCGGCAGGCGGTGCGCGAAACAGCCGCTCAGATATCCCCCGATGATGAACACGCCTTTTTGCTGAATGGGTCCGCCGAGCTCGGTCGCCCGCTCGACGTTGACGATGCCGAGCCGTCCCGCCTGGACGCGGGCCGATATGCGCACCGGCGAGCCGAACGCGTGGTCGCCGAGGTCGCGGACGGTGAGCCCGTTCACCTGACCGACGCGGGTGCCGTCGGTGTCGATCAGGATCAGGCCTTCGCGGATCGCCTCCTGGGCGCGGTCTTCGGTGCGCGACCGGCGCAAATGCCGGACCGCCAGCATCTTGAGCACTTGCGGCGCGTCGATCTTGCCGGCACCGTCGCCGCGGGCGGTGGCTGCCGCCTCGGCCACCAGATCCTCCACCTGCTCGAAGCTGGCCGAGAGCTTGCTCCGATGCTCGGCCCAGCGGGATGCCTCGGCGAGCAGACGCGCGACCGCCGCGTCCGTGATCCCGCCCGGCAGATGGCGAAGCGCCATGTAGCGCACGAGCCCGGCGTAAAGCCCGACGTTCTCCGGGCTTGCCGGCATCACCGGATCGATGTCGGCCTTGACCTTGAAGTAGGTGGCGAAATCGGGATCGGCAGAGAACACGTTGTAGTACCAGCGCCGAGCGCCGACGATCACCACCTTGACGTTGAGCGGAATGGCGTGCGGCGTGGTGGCGCCGGCGAGCGGCGGGCCGCCGGCCCGCGGCGGCTCGATCCGCAGGCACCGGTCCCGCAGCGCCGCCTTGAGGAACCCCCAGACCATCGGCTGCTCGGCGATCGCCTCCGCGCGCAGGACCAGAATCCCGTCGTTCGCCCGGTGGAGGGCGCCTGCGCGGATGTGCCGGTAGTCGGTGACCGCGACGCCGTTGTCGAAGCGGAACTCGAACCGGCCGAACAGGTTCTCGTAGCTCGGCGTCGGCTCCAGCACGACGGGTGCGTGCGGCTCGTCGCCGTGGTCCACCAGCAGGTTGACGGCGTACCGCTGCTCGGCGGCCCGCCGGCGCGCCGCTTCGGCCTCCGGGTCCGGCGGTCCCGCGAGCAGGTCCACGTGGTCGACCAGGTCGTTGCGCAGCTCGACGATCCAGCGGGCGAGGCCGGAGTAGTCGCCGAATTCCGAGCCGATCGCGTCCACCAGCGGCATCAGCGCGGCGTCGGCCGCCTGCCGCCGCGCCTCGCGCACGGTCTCTGCGAACTTGAGGTCCGCCTGGTGCGCCGCCTGCAGGAACGCGCCCATCCGCTGGCGCACCTCGGCGAGTCCCTCGAGCCGCCGCTGTCGCTCCTCGTCGGAAAGCTTCTCGAGCGCTTCGGGCTCGTTGCCTGGCTGAGGCCGAAGCGCCATCCCCTGCGGTGTGCGCTCGATCGCGAAGCCGCGCTCCCCGGCGTAGGCGTTGAGCTCGGCGAAGGCGGCGCCCATGGCCTGCTGCAGGCTGGCGCTTTCGCGCTCGAGGTGCGCGGCAAACTCCGCGGCCTCGAAGGCGCGCGCGAGCGCCTGGCGCAGGGCGGGCAGCAGCGTCTCGATCCGGTCGCGGAAGACGCGGCCGATTCCGGCCGGCAGGCGATAGGGGCGCGGGCGCTCCGGGTGGCGGAAGTTCGGAAGGTAGATCCAATCCGAGGGCCGCGGCAGGCGCTTGGCGTGCTCGGCAAGCAGCTCCAGGGTTGCGGTCATGCGTCCGCTGCGGTCCTCGCCGAGCACGAAGATGTTGAAGCCGAGCTCCGGTACGCCGAGCCCGAACTCCAGCGCCTCGCGCGCGCGCCGGTGCGAGGAAAGATCGAAGATGCGCGGCGCCTCGCCGGCGGCCTGGGCCGGCGGCACATCGAAGACCGGCGGCCCCACGGCGCCGGCCGCGAGCCGCTCGACGCTCATGCGGCGGTGCGCGCGCCCCGGGCCTTGAGTCGCGCCTCGATCGCGTCCCAGATCTGCTTCTCGAGCCGCTTGCCGTCGAACCGGTTGATCTCCTGGATGCCGGTGGGCGATGTCACGTTGATCTCGGTCAGGCATTCACCGATCACGTCGATGCCCACGAAGACCAGCCCCTGCTCCCGGAGCACCGGGCCGAGCGCCGCGCAGATCTCGTGCTCGCGCCGAGTGAGCTCTGTCTTCTTCGCCTGGCCGCCGACGTGCAGGTTGGCGCGCGCCTCGCCCTCGGGCGGCACGCGCAGCACGGCTCCCGCCGCCTCGCCGTCGATGAGGATGATGCGCTTGTCGCCCTGGCGCACCGCCGGAATGTAGCGCTGCACCATGATGGGCTCGCGGTAGAAGGTGGTGAACATCTCCAGGAGCGCGTTCAGGTTGTCGTCCTCGGGACGGAGATGGAACACGCCCGCGCCGCCGTTGCCGAAGAGCGGCTTCAGGATGATCTCGCCGTGCTCGCGCCGGAATGCCACGATCTCGTCGCGGTCGGAGCTCACCAGGGTCGGCGGCATCAGGCCCGAGAAGTGCGTTGCGAACAGCTTCTCCGGCGCATTGCGGACGCTCACGGGGTCGTTCACCACCAGCGTGGTGTCCTTGAGGTGCTCCAGGATGTGGGTCGCGGTGATGTAGCCCATGTCGAAGGGCGGATCCTGACGCATCAGGATCACGTCCACCGCCGCGAGCTCGATGGTCTCGAGCGGGCCCAGCGTGTGATGCCGGCCGCGCTCGCGCCGCACCTCGAGCCGCTGGCCCTTGGCGGTGACCCTCCCGTCCTTGAGGCTCAGGTGCCGCGGCAGATAGTGGTAGAGCGCGTGGCCGCGCGCCTGCGCCTCGAGCGCCAGCACGAAGGTCGAGTCCGCGTCGATGTTCACGGAGGCGATCGGATCCATCTGGATGGCGACGGCGAGACCCATGTGGCGGAATCCTCTTCAAGACGGCTGACGGGAGTATCAGGGCGTGAGACAAGGTGGGCAAGGGGCCGGGTACGTGGTTGGGCCACGGCTTTGCCCGCTTCTGATCGGGCGGGTTTTGGCGTACCTTGAGGGCGATAGCCACTTGGCATCTCGGACTCGTGAAGCGCCGCGGGGCCCGGGCCGGGCTACGAGAGTTGATGTTGCGGCCCCGCGTAAAGCGGGACCGGATAAGAAGATGAGTGTCTGGGAGGCTACGCGTGCGGGTGTGGGACCCGAACCCCGGGCGCGGCGGGTCGCCGCCGAGAGGGGGCTGAAGTCGTGGCGGTGACCCCGCTGCGGACGGCGAGGGAAGGGAGCGCGCTCCTCAGGGTGCGCGACCTCTGCGTGCGCTTTGGCGGCATCGTGGCGCTCGATGGCGTCTCCTTCGACGTGGGTCGCGGCCAGATCTGCGGTCTCATCGGCCCGAACGGCGCCGGCAAGACCACGCTCTTCAATTGCCTCTCGCGGCTCTACCGCGCCGAGCGCGGCAGCATCCTGTTCGAGGACCGGCCGCTCTTCGAGGTGCCTAAGCACCAGATCGCCGCGCTCGGCATCGGGCGCACGTTCCAGAACCTGGCGCTGTTCCAGACCATGAGCGTGCTCGAGAACGTCATGGTGGGGACGCACTGCCGGGGTCGCGGCGGATTCCTGGCGGACGCGCTCCGGCTGCCATTCACGGCGGCCGTCGAGAGCCGCGCGCGCGAGCACGCGGAGGCGCTGCTGTCGGAGCTCGGTCTGGCGGAGCTGGCGGGCGCGCCGGTGAGCGCGCTTCCCTTCGGCACCAGGAAGCGCGTCGAGCTCGCCCGAGCGCTCGCGAGCGACCCCAAGCTCCTGCTGCTCGACGAGCCCGCGGGCGGGCTCAATCACGACGAGGTCGACCGGCTGCGCGGCGAGATCCAGTCGATCCGCGACCGCCGCGGCATCACGGTGCTGCTGGTCGAGCACCACATGAACCTGGTGATGCGGGTCTCCGACCAGGTCGTGGCGCTCGACTTCGGCCGCAAGATCGCCGACGGGACGGCGGCGGAGGTGCAGCGCAATCCCGACGTGATCCGCGCCTATCTGGGAGACGCCGCCTGATGGCGGCGCTGCTCGCGACCCGCGGCCTCAAGGCCTATTACGGGCCGACGCCGGTGCTGCACGGCGTCGACCTCGAGGTGGAGGCGGGTGGCATCACGGCGCTCCTGGGCGCCAACGGCGCCGGCAAGACCACGCTGCTGCGCGCGATCTGCGCCATGGTTCGCCGCGAGGGCGAGATCCGCTTCGCCGACCGCGCGCTCGACGGGCTCGGCACCGAGGATGTCGTGCGCTGCGGCATCGCGCACGTACCCGACGGGCGCGGCACCTTCGTCCATCTGACGGTGGAGGAAAACCTGCGCCTCGGCGCCTATACCCGCGGTGACCGCGCGCGCGTCGCGCAGGACCATGAGCGCGTCTACGCCTACTTTCCGCGCCTGCGGGAGCGGCGGCGCCAGCAGGCGGGTACGCTCTCGGGCGGCGAGCAGCAAATGCTCGCGATCTCGCGCGCGCTCATGCTGGCGCCCAAGCTGCTGCTGCTCGACGAGCCTTCCTTCGGTCTGGCGCCGCTGGTGGTGAAGGACATCTTCCGGATCCTGCGCACGATCAACCGCGAGGAGCGCGTCAGCATGCTCATCGTGGAGCAGAACGCGAACCTCGCCCTCGAGCTCGCCGACCACGCCTATCTCCTCGAGACCGGTCGCGCCGTGATGAGCGGCACCGCCGCCGCCATCCGCGGCGACGAGGCGGTGCGGCGGTCTTACCTCGGGTATTGAGCCGCGCCGATGACCGCCTTCCTCCACCAGATTTTTTCAGGACTCGCCACCGGCGGCATCTACGCGAGCGTCGCCCTGGCCTTGGTGATGATCTATCAGGCGACGCATCTGGTGAATTTCGCGCAAGGCGAGATGGCGATGTTCTCGACCTACATCTGCTCGTCCCTCATCGGCTGGGGCCTCCCCTATTGGGTCGCCTTCGCGCTCACGCTCGCGATCTCCTTCGCGGCGGGCGTCGCGATCCAGCGGATCGTGATCCGGCCCGTCCAGAACGCGCCGGTGCTCTCGATCGTGATCGTGTTCATCGGCCTCCTCGTCATCATCAACAGCATGGCGGGCGCGATCTACAGCTACACGGTGACGCCGTTTCCGAGCCCGTTCCCGGACGGCGCCTGGTACGGCAACTCCTACATTTCCCCGCACGAGACCGGATCGATCGTGGTGACCTTCGGTGTACTGGCCTTGGTCTACGCCTTCTTCCGCTTCACGACGCTCGGCCTGGCAATGCGCGCGGTCGCGCAGAATCCGGTCTCGAGCCGCCTGGTCGGCATTCGCGTCGGCTGGATGCTCGCCTTGGGCTGGGGCCTCGCGGCGGCGATCGGCGCCTCGGCGGGCATGATGGCGGCGCCGATCTTCTATCTCGATCCCAACATGATGGGGAGCATCCTGCTCTACAGCTTCGCGGGCGCGCTCCTGGGCGGCATCGACAATCCCTGGGGCGCCGTGATCGGCGGCTTCGCCGTAGGCGTGCTCGAGAACATCGCCGGCGCCTACCTGGTGGGCACGGAGATCAAGCTATCCGTCGCACTCGTCATCATCATCGGCGTCCTCGTCGCCAAGCCGTCGGGTCTCTTCGGCCGGCGGCTCGTGAGCCGGGTCTAGCCGTCATGACCACCGCGAGCGCCGCCGCCACTCCCCTGAGGAAGGCGCTTGCCGAGGGGGCCGTGCCGCGCAACTGGCGACGCGCCGGCCTCGCCCTCTCGTTGCTCGGCGCGGCGCTGCTGCCCTTCGTCCTCAGCGGGTATCACATTTTTCAGATCACCACTGTGTTGATCTACGCGATCGCGCTGCTCGGGCTCAACATGTTGACGGGCTATAACGGGCAGATCTCGCTGGGTCACGGCGCCTTCTACGCAATCGGCGCCTACACCACGGCGATCCTCACATCGCAATTCGGTGTGCCCTACTGGGCGACAATTCCGGTGGCCGGACTCGTCTGCCTCGGCGTGGGCTTTCTCTTCGGCCTGCCCGCGCTAAGGCTCGAGGGACTCTACCTGGCACTGGCGACTTTCGCGCTGGCGCTGGCGGCGCCGCAGCTTCTGAAGTTCCGCGCCTTCGATCATTGGACCGGCGGGACCCAGGGCGTCCTCGTGGACAAGCCCGATGCGCCCTGGGGCTTGCCGCTCACCGGTGACCAGTGGCTCTATTTCTTCTGTCTCGTCTGCGCGATCGTCATGTTCTGGGCGGGTGCCCGTCTTCTCGGGGGACGCACGGGCCGCGCCATCGTGGCGATCCGAGACCACCCGGTGGCTGCCGAGACCATGGGCGTCAATATCGCCTTCTACAAGTCGATGACCTTCGGCGTGAGCGCGCTTTTTACGGGCGTCGCCGGGGCACTCAGCGCCCTCGCTACCGGCTTCGTCGCGCCCGACAGCTTCCCATTGTTCCTTTCGCTGAGCTTTCTGGTCGGCATCGTCGCGGGCGGGCTCGCCTCGATCTCGGGCGCGGTGTTCGGCGCGATCTTCATCGAGTACGTCCCGAATCTCGCCGACGAGCTTGCCCGGAGCATCCCGACTCTCGCCCAGTGGGTCCTGGGTTACACGCCCAACGTCGCCGAGCAGGCCGCCACGGCCGCGCAGTGGACCATCTACGGGCTGGTCCTGATCGCCTTCATGTATCTTATGCCGACCGGCGTTGCAGGGTTCGTGCGCCTTGTCTCTGCAGCCGTCGCGCGTCGACGAGGACAAGGCGGCACCGGAATGACAACCTGATCCACAAGCAGCTGACCTGCGCCGGCAGGCGCAGCCCAACGGAGGAGGAAACGATGATCACCAGACGGAAACTATTGCAGACCACCGCGGCCTCGGCGGTGCTGGTCGCGGCGCCCGCGATCCGCACCTGGGCCGCCAACGCGCCAGGCATCACCGACAAGGAGATCAAGATCGGGCAGACCATGCCCTACAGCGGACCGGCCTCGTCCTACGGCACGATCGGCAAGGCTCAGCTCGCCTACTTCAAGATGATCAACGACCAGGGCGGCATCAACGGCCGCATGCTCAACATGATGAGCCTCGACGACAGCTACAGCCCGCCCAAGACGGTGGAGCTCGTGCGCCGCCTGGTCGAGCAGGAGAACGTCGCCTTCTGCTTCCAGACCCTGGGTACGCCCTGCAATACCGCGATCCACAAGTACATGAACGACCACAAGGTGCCGCAGCTTTTCGTGGCGACCGGTGCCACCAAATGGAACGATCCCAAGAATTTCCCGTGGACCATGGGCTGGCAACCCAACTACCAGACCGAGGCGCACATCTACGCGCGCCACATCCTCTCGACCAAGCCCGATGCGAAGATCGGCATCCTCTATCAGAACGACGACTTCGGTAAGGACTATCTGATCGGCCTGAAGGATGGGCTCGGCGACAAGTACGCCAAGATGATGGTGAAGGAGGCGTCCTACGAGGCGACCGACCCGACCGTCGATTCGCAGATCGTGACCTTGCAGGGCGCCGGCGCCGATACCCTCCTCACCGCGGCGCTGCCCAAGCTCGCGGCGCAGGCGATCCGCAAGGCCTACGATATCGGCTGGAAGCCGGTCCATTACCTCACCAACGTGTCGATCTCGGTCGGATCCGTCCTGGAGCCGGCCGGCCTCGAGAAATCGCAGGGCATCATCAGCGCCGACTACCGCAAGGATTCGAGCGATCCCCGGTGGAATGACGATGCGGGCAAGAAGCAGTGGCTTGCCTTCATGCAGAAGTACATGCCGGACGCCGACCTCAAGGACAACAACTTCCCCTACGGCATGATGACCGCGATGACGCTGGTACAGGTGTTGAAACAGTGCGGCAACGACCTCTCGCGCGAGAACATCATGAAGGAGGCCGCGAACCTGCACGACCTCGAGATGCCCATGCTGCTGCCGGGCATCAAGATCAACACGTCCGCCGACAACTTCGCGCCGATCAGGCAGATGCAGCTCCAGCGCTTCACCGGCAAGAGCTGGGAACTGTTCGGCGACGTGCTGAGCGGCTGACGAAGCTCTCGAAACCGAAAGGGCTTGGCCACCCTCGGCGGCCAAGCCCTTTCTTTTAGGGTCCTGGCGGCGGTGCCGCCAGGACAATGCACCCTACTTGCTACTTCTTCTTCTTGCCGCCCTTCTTCTTGGCGGTCTTCCGCTTCGCCTTCTTGGTCTTCGACGACTTCGCTGCCGCCATCGACCGGGTCTTACGCTTACGCTTAGGCATGGATCATGTTCCATGTAGGTTGCAGGAGGCTTCAATATACAGAAAAATCGCTTGACAAGAAATAAGAAAAGTAAAAATCCGCAGCGCGCGCCGCGAGCGCCTCAAGCTTTGCGCGTGGCTTGCGTGGCGGAACGTGCAGGACTCCCGAAGTGAATCTCGTATACCACAGCCAAGAAACCCATATTCCATGCGGTTTTCAGCGTATTCGTCCGATATCGCTCGATCCAAGTAATCGGCGAGCTGAAAGCCTCTGAGCGCCCCGGATCGGACGCGCGCGCCGCGCGCCGGCGCCGGTCACTGGAGGCGCGTTTTGAGCTCCTGAAGGAGCGCCGCGGTCGCGAATCGACGAGTCGAGTCGCGCTCGCGGGTGAGCGACGCCTCGAGCGCGCGGATCGCATCGCCGAGATTTCCGAGCGAGGCGCTGACCGTGCCTTGCTCGCGCCAGATGTCCGCGCGCTCCGGCGCGAGCGCCAGCATGCTCTCGATCACGGAGAGCGCCGCCTCGTTTCGTCCGGCCTCGAGCAGCCGCAGCTTGATGTTGTTCTGCAGCCGGAGCAGCACATCGCGGTCGGGAACGGGCGCATAGCAGCCGGCCGAGAGCTCGCGCTCCTCCCCCGCGACCGATTTGAGGAGCGTGCGCATCTCCGGCGTGCTCAGCACGGCGCCTCCACGGAAGGGATCGAGGATGCACACGCTGCCCACGCCGGCGAGGCGCAGGAGGAAATGTCCCGGAAACGCCAGACCCGCCATGTCCCAGCCCTGCGCCCGGCCGGCGTGGAGATAGAGGATGCCGAGCGCCACCGGCAGCCCCTTGCGGCGGTCGATCACCCGCATGAGGTTCGCATTCTGCAGATCGTCGTAGGTGAGCTCGTCGCCGCGATACCCATGCGCGCCGGCGAGAACCGCGCTCAGCGCGGCGGCGCGCTCGACGGCTTCCGCGGCGTCGGACGCCCCCGCCGCGACCTCGCGGGCGAGCGCCTCGAGATGGTCGCGATAGCGCGCGAGCCCGACCTGCGGCCGATCAAGCGAAGCCAGGGCGAGCGCCGCCTCGCCGATCGGCCAGGGTCCGTCGCCGAGCCGGGCCAGACTCCGGAGGAAGGCGAGAGCGCTCGTCCGGTCCTGGAACGGACCCTCGGACGATCGTCCGGTCATTGCAGCGGCTGCACCTGGACCGGAGGCGCCGCGCCGGCCGGAGGCGGTGCGACCGGTGCCGGGGCGACGGGCTCCGGCGGCGGCGCTGTCGTCGCGGGGGCCGGATTGCCGCGCACCTGCACGTAGGAAATCACGCGCCGCACGTTGGGGATGTTGCGGGCATAGGCGGTGACCCGCTCGAGCTCCTCGGGCGTGCGCGCGGCACCGAGGAGATAGACGACGTGGTCGGACGTGGTGACGATGAAGTTGACCGAGCGCACGTCGGCGTCCCACAGCAGCTCGTTCCTGAGCCGGGTGGAGATGAAGCCGTCGCTGAGATCGTCCCCGGTGTGGGGCGTCGGACCGACCGCGGCCTCGTTGTAGACCTCCTTCACGCCCTTGACGCGCCACGCGATCCGGATGGCATCTCCGATCCAGGTGGGGTTGGGCACGCGCCCGGTGATGAGCACTCGCCCCTCATAGACGTCGCAATCGAGGCCCGACGACATGTCCGAGTTGGTCTTGCGCCAGACCGCGGAGATCGCGCCCTTGATGGCCGCGTCGTTCACCTGATCCTCGATGCTGCGGTCCGCCGAAGCCGCGGCGCCGCCGGCGACCGCGCTCGCGCCCGCCGCCACGACGCAGCCGGAGAGCAGCGCCATCAGTCCAAGCGCCGCGACAATCTTTGCGACAGTCATGGCTCGGTCCGATCGCTCCCGTGTGGGCGCGCCTCACGGCGCGCGACTCGGTTCTCCCCTGTGCATTGTGGAACAGCGGGGCTCCCGCCTCAAGCCGGCCGGCGGGAAGAGTTCGATCGGCTCAACGATCGCCCTCGCGCCAGGCGTCGGTGAGGTGCAGCGGCAGCTGCCCGGGCAACACCAGCATGACGTCGAAGCGCAATGCCAGCCGCGCGAGATCGGGCCGGCCCGAGAGGAAATGCGCCGCGGCGCGCATGATCCGATGGCGCTGCCGCGGGGTGACCGCCGCGCTGGCGCTGGCGCGGTCGGGGCGCGCCTTCACCTCGATCGCCGCCAGCGTGCCGCCGCGGCGCGCGAGGATGTCGATCTCGCCCACCGCGACGCGATAGTCGCGGGCGAGGATGCGATAACCCCGGAGACGCAGCGACCAGAGGCAGAGGCTCTCCGCCCAGCGTCCGCGCCGCTCGGCCTTGCGTCGCCGCTCCGTGCTGCCCCTCACTCCGGCTCCTCGGGCGAGGGCTTGCCGCGCAAGGCGAGCGCGCGCGCGTAGACCTGTCGGCGCGGGAGGCCGGTCGCGGCGGCGACCGCGGCACTTGCCTCCTTGAGGCTCGTGGTCTGCAACGCCGAGCGGAGCCGGGCGTCCAGGTCCGCCTCGTCGGCCGGGGGCGCCTCCGTCGGCGGTCCGACCACCACCACGATCTCGCCCTTGGGCGGTCCCACGCGCTGGTAATGCTCGGCCAGCGCCAGGAGCGTCTCCCGCCGCACCTCCTCGTGGAGCTTGGTGAGCTCCCGCGCGACGGCGGCCGGCCGGTCGCCCAGCATCGCCGTCATGTCAGCAAGCGAGTCCGCCAGCCGCGGCGCCGTCTCGTAGAAGATCAGGCTCGCTTTGACCGAGGCGAGCTCGCGCAGCGCACGCCGGCGTGCCGCCGATTTCGCCGGCAGGAACCCCGCGAAGAGGAAGCGGTCGGTCGGCAGGCCCGCCACGGTGAGCGCCGCGAGCGCGGCGGAGGCGCCCGGGAGCGCCGTGACCGGGATGCCCGCCTCGGCGGCTTCGCGCACCAGCTTGAAGCCGGGATCCGAGATCAGCGGCGTACCGGCGTCCGAGACGAGCGCCACGGCGGCGCCCGCCGCCAGCCTCGCGAGGATCTTTGGCCGGACCACGTCGGCATTGTGGTCGTGATAAGCGACTCGCTCGGCGCCGAGGCCGTAGCGGCTGGCCAAGGTCGCGGTGACGCGCGTGTCCTCGCAGAGGATGACGTCCACGCGGCGCAGCACGTCGAGCGCACGCAGCGTGATGTCGCCGAGATTGCCGATCGGCGTCGCCACGATATAGAGACCGGGCGCGAGCCTTGTGACCTCTCGCGGCGCCGCGGGCTCGGCCAATTTACTTCCGGAGATGAGCCCGATAGGCTCCGGCCTTCCGCTCTCGGTTGGGCCGGAGGCCGCGCGTGATCTCGCCTTTTCGCTGGATTTCGGGTCCGCCGGCCGCGCCATCCTGCCTCCGTGCCGCCGCCTGCCTGCTGGTGTTGGCCGTTGGGCTCGGCGGCTGTGGCGGCGGGACGGTACCGGCCTATCCGCCGGGAGGGCAAGCGGTTGCGCCGACGCTGCCACCGCCCCCGCCTCCCGCGGCAGCCCCGCCGCCCGAAGTTCCGCTGCCGCCGCCCGCGCCCGCGGGACATGTTCCGCTGGCGCCCGGCGAGAAGGCGATGGTGGGCCTGCTGCTGCCGCTCTCCGGGCAGAACGGCGCGCTCGGACAAGGCATGCTCGATGCGGCGCAGATGGCGCTCTTCGACATCCCGAACGGCCGGGTTCAGCTGCTGCCGCGCGATACCGGCGGCACGGCCGATGGTGCCGCGGCGGCGGCGCGCGCCGCGCTCGACCAGGGCGCGCGCCTGCTGATCGGCCCGCTCACCGCGCCCGAGGTCGAGGCCGTGAAGGCGGTCGCCGCCGAGCGCGGTGTCGCCGTCTTGGCCTTCTCGACCGCCGTCAACGTCGCGGGCGGCGGCACCTATGTCATTGGCCTGCTGCCGTCGGAGGAAGTGCGTCGCGTGGTGGCATTCGCGCACGAGAAGGGCGCGCAGCGCTTTGCTGTGCTGGCGCCGGGGAACGCCTACGGCCAGCTGGTGGCGGACGCGCTCAAGGCGAGCGCGGATGGCCAGCAGGTGAGCGTCACCGAGACCGTGTTCTTCGATCCGGGCTCGCCCGATCCCTCGTCCGCCGTGCGCGAGCTCGCGAAATACGACAGCCGGAAGGCTGCGCTCGATCAGCAGCGCAAGCAGCTGGCGAACGCGCGCGATCCCGCCTCGCAGGAGGCGCTCAAGCGCCTCAACGATGCCATCGCCGCGGGCGATGCGGGCTTCGACGCCCTGCTGCTGCCGATGTCCGGTCAGCAGCTGCAGACGGTGGCGCCGCTCCTGCAGCGCTACGGCGTCGATCCCGCCCGCGTCCACTATCTCGGCACCGGACTCTGGGACAATGATCCCGCGCTCGCGACCGAGCCGGGGCTCGAGGGCGCCTGGTATGCCGCACCCGACCCCGGCGGCCGCGCCGATTTCGAGAAGCGCTTCGCGGCTCTCTACGGTCATGCGCCGCCGCGGCTCTCGACCCTTGCCTACGACGCGACAGCGCTGGCCGCCGCGCTCTCGCGCGGACCGGAGGGCGCCGATTTCTCGCCGGACGCCCTCACCAACTCGAACGGATTCCTCGGCGTCGACGGCATCTTCCGCCTCCGCGCGGACGGCCGTGTCGAGCGCGGTCTCGCCGTGATCGAGATCCACCGCGCCGGCAACACGGTGGTAAGCCCCGAGCCGCAGAGCTTCAGCGGGTTCTGAGCCTCAGCCGAGCAACTGCGCCAGCACTGCATTGAGCCGCTGACGGCCCGCGGCCGTTGCGGCGAGACGCTTGTCGTCGAGCGTGAGGAACCCGGCCTCGACGAGCGGCGCGACGCGCTCCGGCTCCAGCGCAGCCTCGAGATCGAGGCCGAGGCGCTCGCGGAACCGGTCGCGCGAGACGCCCTCGGCGAGACGAAGACCCATCATCAGGAGCTCGTCCCGCTGCTCCTGGGGCGTGAGCGCGGCAGGATCCTCACCGCCGTGTCCGCGGGATTCGACGGCCTCGAGCCAGGTCTCGGGCGCGCGGTGCTGGCGCGTCGCGACGCGCGCGCCCTCGAGGGTGAGCCGGCCGTGGGCGCCGGGGCCGATGCCGACGTAGTCGCCGTAGCGCCAATAGACCAGATTGTGCCGGCACTCGGCGCCTGGCCTCGCGTGGTTCGAGATCTCATAGGCGGGGAGACCCGCGGCCTCGAGCCGGACCTGTGTCGCCTCGTAGAGCGCCGCCTGGGTGTCCTCGTCGGGGAGCACGAAGTCGCCGCGCGCATGGGCGGGCGCGAAGGCGGTGCCGGGCTCGATGGTGAGCTGATAGACCGAGAGATGCTCGCCCGCGAGCGCCAGCGCGCGGCCGAGCTCGCTCTCCCATGCCGCGACGGTCTGGCCGGGCCGCGCGTAGATCAGATCGAAGGAGAAGCGATCGAAGGTCCGCCGGGCGACTTCGAGCGCCGCCAGTGCCTCCGCGACGTCGTGGCCGCGGCCCAGGAATCTGAGCGACGCGGTCTCGAGCGCCTGCACCCCGAGCGAGACTCGGTTGACGCCCGCCGCGCGGAAATCCCGGAAGCGGGCGGCCTCGACCGAGGTTGGATTCCCTTCGAGCGTGATCTCGACGTTGGGCTCGAACGGCCAGAGCGCGGCGGCGCGGTCGATGACGGCCCCGACGGTCTCCGCCGACATCAGCGACGGCGTGCCGCCGCCGAAGAAGATCGAGGTGACCCGGCACCCGCGCGTCCGCCCCGCGTAGTGCTCGAGGTCACTGAGCAGCGCCCTCCGCCACCGCGCCTCGTCGATGCTCGCGCGCACATGGCTGTTGAAGTCGCAGTAGGGACACTTCGACTTGCAGAACGGCCAGTGAACGTAGAGCGCGATCGGCGATCGTGCGTCCTTCGCCCCGGCGCTGCGCGCCGGTTCAGGATGAAGAGAATCGTGTCTGTTCAAGCTCGGTGTCCTTCATCCCGAGCCGCGATGCGCAGCATCGCGAGTCGAAGGACGCATGAAGCAGGCCGCCACCAGCTTGCGAAACGCGTCCGCGCGGTGGCTGATGCGGTGCTTCTCCTCGGGCTCGATCTCGCCGAAGGTGCGGGTGTCGCCGCTGGGCTCGAACATCGGGTCGTAGCCGAAGCCCTTGTCGCCGCGCGGCGGCCAGACGAGATGCCCGTGTGCCTCGCCGCGGAACACCTCGACGTGACCGTCGGGCCAGGCGAGCGCGATCGCCGCCACGAAATGGGCGCTCCGGTCGGTCTTGCCCTCCAAGCGGTCGTGCACCGTCCGCATTGCCAGCGAGAAATCCCGCCGAGGCCCCGCCCAGCGCGCGGAATAGATCCCGGGCTCGCCGCCGAGCGCCGGCACGACGAGGCCCGAATCGTCGGCGAGCGCCGGAAGCTTGCTCGCCTCGGCCGCGGCCCGTGCCTTGAGCGCTGCATTGGCCTCGAAGCTGTCGCCGGTCTCCTCGGGCTCAGGCAATCCGAGCGCGCTCGCGCCCACGACCTCGACGCCGAAGGGCCGCAGCAGATCCTCGATCTCCGCGAGCTTCCCCTTGTTGTGGGTCGCGATCACCAGGCGCTTCTCGCGGAAGCGGCGCCGTTCAGGCAAGGCCAAGGGCCTTCTTCTGATGCAGCAGGAGCTCGCCGATGCCCTTGCGCGCGAGCGTCAGCAGCCGCAGGAACTCGGGCTCGGCGAACACGGTCTTCTCCGCGGTCGCCTGCACCTCGACGATGCCGCCGGTGCCCGTGAGCACGAAATTCGCATCGGCGTCGGCCCCGGAATCCTCGGCATAGTCGAGGTCGAGCACGGGCACGCCGGCGGCGATGCCGCAGGAGACCGCGGCTACCGAATCCGTGAGAGGCGAGGCCGTCAGCGTGCCTTTGGCCACCATGTCCTTGAGCGCAAGGCTCAACGCCACGTAGCTTCCGGTGATCGCCGCCGTGCGCGTGCCGCCGTCGGCCTGCAGCACGTCGCAGTCGATGCGGATCTGCCGCTCGCCGAGCGCCTTGAGGTTGGTGACCGCGCGGAGCGACCGGCCGATCAGGCGCTGGATCTCCTGCGTGCGGCCGGTCTGGCGGCCGCGGCTCGCCTCGCGCTCGGTCCGCGTATGGGTGGAGCGCGGCAGCATGCCGTATTCCGCGGTGATCCAGCCGCTCCCGCTGTTGCGCAGGAAGGGCGGTACCTTGTCCTCGACGGTCGCGGCGCAGAGCACGTGGGTGTCGCCGAAGCGCGCGAGGCACGAGCCCTCGGCGTATTTGGCGGCGCCGGGCTCGAGCAGGATGCGGCGCATCTCGTCGGGAGCGCGGCCGGAGGGGCGCGGCATGGGATCGGACCTTCTTCTGTGTGGACGGACGAGACCCTAGAGCATTTTCCGCGGAAGTGGAAACCGGTTCGCCGTAGAGAATGCGTCCAAGACGAAGTGCGCGGACCCCGGCGCATAAAGGCGCAGGCGGCTCACTCGAGCCGCCGCCCGGCCTCGTGCTCCGCCTGCTCTCGCCGGCGCCGCGAGGCGATCCCGTCGAGCCAGCCGTACCCGATCCACCGCGGAAGGTCCCGGCGCTGGCTTGCCGTCAGCCGGATTTGAAGTGGGGCATGACGGCTCCTTCCGGGGTTCGCCGCGGGCACACCTGTGGCCTGCGGACCTCGGCGAAGGAGCGGATCGGTGCGTCACGTCATGGGCGCGAACATAGGAACCGGGGGTTGCATTTGCAGATGGCGGGGAGGTCCCGCGACCTCAAGTCCGCGCGGTTGACGCTCCCGGGGGGCCTCCCTACATTCCCGGCGCAATGAGCCTTAATTTTCCGGCGTTAAGGGGAGCCTCGGCGGAATGACGCTGCCGGTGCCCAAGCCCTTGGTCAGCCAGCTGAACGAGCGCAGCCGGGAAATATTCCGGCAGATCGTCGACGCCTATGTGGAGACCGGCGAGCCCGTGGGCTCGCGCACCCTTTCAAGGCGGAGCGGCCTCGACCTCTCGCCCGCCACCATCCGCAACGTGATGGCGGACCTGGAGGACGCGGGACTGCTCTATGCGCCGCACACCTCGGCGGGCCGGCTGCCGACCGAGGCGGGGCTGCGGCTTTTCGTGAACGGGCTCCTGGAGATCGGCGGCATCACGGAGGACGAGCGCGAGGCGATCGAATCCCGCTGCGCCGCCGCCGGAAAGAGCCTCGGCCAGGCGCTCGAGGAGGCGACCGCGGCGCTGGCGGGTCTCTCGCGCTGCGCCGGCCTGGTCGTCGCGCCTAAGACCGAGCGGCCGCTTCGCCATCTCGAGTTCGTGCCGCTGGCGCCGGGTCGCGCGCTCGTGGTGCTGGTGACCCAGGAGGGCCTGGTCGAGAACCGCATCGTCGATGTGCCCCTGGGCATCCCGCCCTCGACGCTCACGCAGGCGACCAATTATCTGAACTCCCGGCTTGTGGGCCGGAGCCTCGAGGAGGCGAAGGCGCAGCTCGCGCTCGACATCGAATCCCAGCGTGCGCAGCTCGACGAGCTCACGCGCAAGGTGGTGGAGGCGGGTCTGGCCTCCTGGGCCGGCGGCGACGAGGGCTCGACGCTGATCGTGCGCGGCCAGGCGAAGCTGCTCGACGACGTGACGGCGCTCGCCGATCTCGAGCGCATGCGCACGCTGTTCGAGATGCTGGAGACGAAGGAGACACTGCTCAAGCTCCTGGATTCGACGCGCGAGGGACAGGGCGTGCAGATCTTCATCGGCTCGGACAATGCGCTCTTCGGCGTGGCCGGCTGCTCGGTGATCGTGGCGCCTTATGCCAACAGCCGCGAGCAGGTTGTGGGCGCCATCGGCGTCATCGGGCCCACTCGCATCAACTACGCCCGGATCATTCCGCTGGTCGACTACACCGCCAAGGTGGTGGGCCGGCTCCTGGGTTAATCCAACGGTTTCAAGAGAACAGAATCGTGATGAGCGACGACAAGAACAACGGCGCCGGCGACCTGCCGGCCGAGACGGGATCGGAGCCGAGCGGAGTCTCGCTCGAGGAGCAGATCCGGCAGGCGGAGCTCGAGGCGGCCGACCTCAAGGACCGGCTGCTGCGGGCGCTCGCCGAGACCGAGAACGTCCGGCGCCGCGCCGAGCGCGAGCGCACCGACGCCACGAAATACGGCGTCACGCAATTCGCCCGCGACCTGCTCGACGTCGCCGACAACCTCCGCCGCGCCATCGACAGCGTGCCCGAGGCGCAGGTGCGGGACGACGTGACGCGAAACTTGCTCGCTGGCGTTGCCGCCACCGAGCGCGCGCTGCTCTCGGCATTCGAGCGCCACGGCATCAAGCGCGTCGACCCCAAGGGCGAGCGCTTCGACCACAATTTCCACCAGGCGATCTTCGAGGCCGAGAACACCGGCAAGCCCGCGGGCACCGTGGTCGAGGTGCTGCAGCCCGGCTACCTCCTGCACGACCGCCTGCTGCGTCCCGCCATGGTCGGCGTCGCCAAGGGCGAGCCCAAGCCCGACCGCGGCAACGGCGGCGGGCCCGACGACGGCGACCGCAGGGATCCACCGCCGCTGCGTGTCGACACGGTGGTGTGACCCTCACCCCAAACTCGGCGTTCCCGGATCGAGCTCCCTGATTCGCCGCGCCGCGCGCGCGTGGCTCTGGACCGCGTAGCAGTAGACGCAGCCCTGGGCGCAGGTGTCGTAGGCGCCGATGTCGCGGCTTTCGGCGCAGAGGCAGCCCGACCGATTGCCTTTCTCGCGCGCAAGGATGGCGTAGCCCGCGATGTCCGAGAGGCGCTCGGCATCGATGCAGCGCGCGGGCACGGCGGCGGCCGCAAGGTCGGGCTCGGTGCAGAGGGTGAGGCGCATCCGGTGCTCGGCGGCGACCTCGACGAGCTCGCTCAGCAGGGTGCGCTTCTCCTCGGGGGCGGGATCGCGCCAGGTGAAGCTGTGCTGCCGGGCGGCCGCGGCGAGGTTGCGGGCGCTCTTGCGATAGAGGTCGGCGAAAGAGACCACGACCTCGTCGACCTGACCGCGCAGCGCCGACGCAAGTTTCGCGAAGCCGGTCCGGTGCCACTCGGCCGACGTCAGCGACGAGACCAGGATCGGGTCGTAGCGCCAGACCGCCGCACGGGGTCCCCAATCCCGGCGGAGGGTCGCGACCTGTGCGATCGCCGCCTCGGCATCGATCACGTGAGGCTCGAGCGGCCTCGGATAGCCCGTGATCGTGAACTGCACCACGAAGGGTGCCCGCGCCGCGACCGCCCCAAGCTCCGTCAGCAGGGGCTTGATGTTCCGGGTCCAGAGCACGAAACCCGTCGCCTCCGGCGACCGCAGGGAGACCCGGTAGGGAGCGCCGCCATAGGGGTTGCGAACCTCGGCGAAGCCCGCCTCGAGCCGGCCCAGGAACCAGGAGGCGTGAAAGGCGGGGATATCCGTGCGGTAGCTCGCCGAGACGATCATGGGGATATGGGATCCGGCGGTGGGCGGCGCGGCATCTTAGCCGAGCCGGTGGTCCCGCGATCCCGATCCGGTAGAAAAACCAGCCCGATTCCCCCTTTTCACCATGACGGCCGGGTTGCAGGGCGGGGACCCCGTCCATATATATGCCCGGGGTTCGTAGGGCCTTTGGGGCCGCCGCGACCCGGAATTCCAGGGGGTTCTGCCGAGCGCCGCTCCGGGCTCGGGGGGCCTGCCGTCAACAAGAGGTGCTCATGGCTAAAGTCATTGGAATCGATCTTGGCACCACGAACTCGTGCGTCGCCGTGATGGAAGGCAAATCCGCCAAGGTGATCGAGAATGCCGAGGGCGCGCGCACGACGCCCTCGATGGTGGCATTCACCGAGTCGGGCGAGCGCCTGGTGGGCCAGGCCGCGAAGCGCCAGGGCGTCACCAACCCCGAGAACACGTTCTACGGCGTCAAGCGGCTGATCGGCCGCCGGTTCGAGGACCCGATGGTCAAGAAGGAGACGGATCTCGTCCCCTTCAAGGTCATCAAGGGCGACAATGGCGACGCCTGGGTCGAGGGCCGCGGCAAGAGGTACGCGCCCTCCCAGATCAGCGCCTTCGTCCTGCAGAAGATGAAGGAGACCGCCGAGGCCTATCTCGGCGAGACCGTGACCGAGGCGGTGATCACCGTCCCCGCCTACTTCAACGACAGCCAGCGCCAGGCGACCAAGGACGCCGGCAAGATCGCGGGCCTCGAGGTGCTCCGCATCATCAACGAGCCGACCGCGGCGGCGCTCGCCTACGGGCTCGAGAAGAAGGGCACCGGCATCATCGCGGTCTATGACCTCGGCGGCGGCACCTTCGACATCTCGGTGCTGGAAATCGGCGACGGCGTCTTCGAGGTGAAGGCGACGAACGGTGACACGTTCCTCGGCGGCGAGGACTTCGACAAGCGCGTCATCGATTATCTCGCGGACGAGTTCAAGAAGGAGCAGGGGATCGACCTCCGCAGCGACCGGCTCGCGCTCCAGCGCCTCAAGGAAGCCGCGGAGAAGGCGAAGATCGAGCTCTCCTCCTCGACCCAGACCGAGGTGAACCTGCCGTTCATCACCGCCGACCAGACCGGACCCAAGCACCTCAACATCAAGCTCACGCGCGCAAAGCTTGAGGCGCTGGTCGACGATCTCATCCAGAAGACCATCGAGCCCTGCCGGAACGCGCTCAAGGACGCGGGCCTCAAGGCCTCCGAGATCCAGGAAGTGATCCTGGTGGGCGGCATGACCCGCATGCCCAAGGTCATCGAGACCGTGAAGCAGTTCTTCGGCAAGGAGCCGAACCGCAGCGTCAACCCCGACGAGGTGGTCGCCGTGGGCGCCGCGATCCAGGCGGGCGTGCTCAAGGGCGAGGTCAAGGATGTGCTGCTCCTGGACGTGACGCCGCTCTCGCTCGGCATCGAGACGCTGGGCGGGGTGTTCACGCGGCTCATCGATCGCAACACCACGATCCCGACCAAGAAGAGCAACGTGTTCTCCACCGCCGAGGACAACCAGACCGCGGTCACCATCCGAGTCTTCCAGGGCGAGCGGGAGATGGCGTCGGACAACAAGCTGCTCGGCCAGTTCGACCTGGTCGGCATCCCGCCGGCGCCGCGCGGCGTGCCGCAGGTCGAGGTGACCTTCGACATCGACGCCAACGGCATCGTGAGCGTTTCCGCCAAGGACAAGGCGACCGGCCAGGAGAAGCAGATTCGCGTCCAGGCCTCTGGCGGGCTCAGCCAGGCCGACATCGAGAAGATGGTGAAGGACGCCGAGGCGCATGCCGAGGAGGACAAGAGGCGGCGTGAGCTCGTGGATGCCAAGAACCACGCGGAGGCCGCGATCCACATGGCCGAGAAGGCGATCAAGGACGGCGGCGAGAAGGTGCCGGCGGCCGAACGCCAGACCGTCGAGGCTGCGATCGCCGACCTCAAGACCGTCACCTCCGGCGACGACCTCGCCGCGATCAAGGCGAAGACGCAGACGCTGCTTCAGGCGGCGCAGAAGATCGGCGAGGCCATGTACAAGGCCGAGAGCGCGGCGGGCGCGCAGCCGGGCGCCGGTCCTCAGGCGGGCCCGCAGCCGGGCCAAGGCAAGCCCGCGGGCGAGGACAAGGTGGTCGATGCCGATTTCGAGGAGGTCGACGAGAAGAAGCGCGGCCAGGGCTGAGACCGCGCAGGACGTGACCAAGACCGCCCCGGACGTGGGATACACCCGCGCCGGGGCGGGTTCGTAAGCGTACGACAGAGGACTGCGGGGCTGGGGATCTGGGTCTATGGCGAAGCAGGATTTTTACGAGCTGCTGGGCGTCGCAAAAGGGTGCAGCTCGGAGGATCTGAAGAAGGCCTACCGCAAGCTCGCCATGCAGTGGCACCCGGACCGAAACCCCGGGGACAAGGCGGCCGAGCAGAAGTTCAAGGACATCAACGAGGCCTATGACGTCCTGAAGGACGATCAGAAGCGCGCCGCCTACGACCGCTACGGCCACGCCGCCTTCGAGAACGGCGGCCGCGGCGCGGGGCCCGGCGACTTCGGCTTCGCCGCCGGCTTTGCCGACATCTTCGACGAGATGTTCGGCGACTTCATGGGCGGGCGCCGCAACCAGCAGAGCGCCACGCGCGGCAACGATCTCCGCTACAACATGGAGATCACCCTCGAGGAAGCCTTCAAGGGCAAACAGTCGAACATCCGCGTGCCGACCTTGACGGCGTGCGAATCCTGCGGCGGCACCGGAGCCGAGGCGGGCTCGAAGCCCGTCACCTGCCCGACCTGCCACGGCCACGGCCGCGTCCGGGCGCAGCAGGGCTTCTTCACCATCGAGCGCACCTGCCCCACCTGCCACGGCGGCGGCCGCGTGATCGAGAACCCGTGCCGGGTTTGCGGCGGCCAGGGCCGCACGCGCCGCGAGAAGACGCTCTCGGTCTCGATCCCTGCGGGCGTCGAGGACGGAAACCGCATCCGGCTCTCGGGCGAGGGCGAGGCGGGCGTGCGCGGCGGCGCGCCGGGCGACCTCTACATCTTCCTCTCGGTGAAGCCGCACCGGTTCTTCCAGCGCGACGGCGCCAACATCCAGTGCCGCGTGCCGATCGACATCACCACGGCGGCGCTCGGCGGCACCATCGAGGTGCCCGCGATCGACGGCACTCGCGCGAAGCTCACCATCCCCGCGGGCGCACAGACCGGCCGCCAGTTCCGCCTCAAGGGCAAGGGCATGAGCGTGCTGCGCTCGCCCTCGCGCGGCGACATGTACATCGAGATCGTGGTGGAGACGCCGGTCAATCTCACGAAGCGCCAGCAGGAGCTGCTCCGCGAGTTCGCCGAGGCCGGCGACGGCAGGCGCGCCACCAGCCCCGAGGCCGAAGGCTTTTTCACCCGCGTGAAGGAATTCTTCGAGGATTTAAGAGAGTAGCGGTGCGTGCTTCGACTCGCGCGCTATCGCGCGCGGCTCAGCATGAGGGAAATCGAGGGGCCATTGGGCCTCATCCTGAGCCGCCGCCGCAGGCGGCGAGTCGAAGGACGCACAAACCTCACGCCGCCGGCCGGCTCCACGCCACCGGCTCGACCAGGTGTCCCGATTTCACATAGATGACCGCGCCCTCTTTCGAGAACGGCGCATGCTGGCTGCCGACGGGACTGCGGATCCAGGTGCCCGCCGGATAGGTCCCGACATCATCGCTAAGCTCGCCCGAGAGGACGTAGACCTCCTCGCCGCCGGCGTGGCGGTGCATCGGATAGCTGGCGCCCGCGGCCCAGCGCGCGAGGTAGACACGCTCGCGTCCATGCTTGTGCAGCATCAGCATGTCGAGCCCTTGGGCGCCGGGATAAGGCTCCCAAGCGGACTTGGTCGTGTCGACTACCACGCGCGCGCCGTCGTCGGGCGCGATCTGGCGCAGCTTCACGAAGAGGACGCAGCCCTCGCGGCTGAAGGGGCGGTGCCGCGAGTTCGGCGGGTTGCGCACATAGGTGCCGGCGGGGTAGTCGCCGTGCTCGTCGGAGAAGACGCCCTCGAGCACGAAGAACTCCTCGCCGCCGCCGTGCTCGTGGGCGTCGAACGCACTCCCCGCGGCGTAGCGCACGACGCTAGTCGCCCGCGCCACCTCGCCGCCATCGCGCTCCAGCATCTTCCGCTCGACGCCGGCGAGCGGCGAGGGGACCCACGGCAGCGCGCGCGTGTCGATGACCGCGCGAGTAGCGAGATCGGCGTTGATCAGCATGGGCGTCTCCATTACTCCGCCGCGACCTCATCCGCGCGTCGCGGCCGTACCGGCGGCTCCGCCGCCGCGGCGGGCTCGGCGAGGATTTCGGTGAGGCGCGCGCGGATGTCGTGCACGCGCTGCTCGTGCTCGATTTTGTGGCCGAAGAGATCCTTCACGTAGAAGACGTCGACCACCTTCTCGCCGTAGGTCGAGATCTTCGCGGAGTTGATCTGCAGGTTGAGCTGGGTGAGCGCGCGCGTGAGCTCGAAGAGGATGCCGGGCCGGTCGCGGCCGTTGACTTCGATCACCGTATGGGTGGCGCTCGCGGCGTTGTCGATGAGGACGCGGGGCGGCACCGCCATGGCGCGCGTGCGGCCCACATAGCGCTTGGGCTTGGCGAGCTCGATTTTCGGGTCCTGCTCGCCCGCGAGCACGCGCTCGAAGATCACGGCGAGCTTCGCGAGCTTTTCCGGCCGGTCGAAGGCGCCGCCCTCGGCATCCTGCACCAGGAAGGTGTCGAGCGCCATGCCGTTGGACATCGTGAGGATCTTGGCGTCGACGATGTTGGCCCCGCCCATCGCGAGCGCGCCCGCGATCTGCGAGAAGAGGCCCGGGTGGTCGCCGGTGTAGACGGTAACCTCCGTTACCGCATGTTTGGGATCGACCCGCGTCTCGACGGTGATCGGCTGCTGGCGCCTCTCGGCCTCGCGCATGAGCCGCGCGTGCCGCGCCAGCTCCTCGGGCTCGAAGGAGACCCAATAGGACGGGTATCCCCTCGCCTCGAAGGCCGCGATCTCCTCGGGCGAGAAATCCGGCAGCAGCTTGTGCGCGGCTTCCTGGGCCGCGGCGATGCGCTGGTCGCGCTCGCTCGAGCCGAGCCCGCCCGACATGACTGCGGCCGTCCGGTGATAGAGCTCGCGCAGCAGGCTCGCCTTCCAGCCGTTCCAGACCTTGGGCCCGACGGCACGGATATCCGCGGCGGTCAGCACCAGGAGCAGCTTCAGCCGCTCGGGCGACTGCACCTTGGCGGCGAAATCCTGAATGGTCTGGGGATCGTCGATGTCGCGCTTGAAGGCGGTGTTGCTCATGAGCAGGTGCCAACGCACGAGCCACGCCACCGTCTCGGTCTCCTCCTCGGTGAGGCCGAGGCGCGGGCCCAGCTTCTGCGCGATGCCCTCGCCCAGCACCGAGTGGTCGCCGCCGCGGCCCTTGGCGATGTCGTGCAGGAGCACCGCGAGGAAGAGCGCGCGGCGGGAGTCGATGGTCGGCATGATCGAGGTCGCGAGCGGCAGCTCCTCCTTGAGCTTGCCGGTCTCGATGTCGTGCAGGATGCCGATCGCGAAGATCGTGTGCTCGTCGACGGTGTAGTGGTGGTACATGTCGTACTGCATCTGCGCGACCACGCGGCCGAAGTCCGGCACGAAGCGTCCGAAGACGCCGGCCTCGTTCATGCGGCGAAGTGCGATCATGGGATCCTTGCGCGAGGTCAGGATCTCCAGGAAGAGCCGGTTCGCCTCCGGGTTCTCACGCAGCTTCGCGTCGATCAGCCTCAGCGACTGGGTGATGAGCCGGAGCGCGTGCGGGTGGACGTCGAGCCCGTGCTGGTCGGCGACCTGGAAGAGCCGGATCAGATTGACGGGATCGTCGCGGAACGCCGTCTCGGACGCGACGTCGAGCCGGTCGCCCTCGACCGGAAACCCCTCGACCGTCTTCTTGAAGAGGCCCCAGCTCCGCAGCGAGAACTTGGGCTTGCGCTGCTGCTGCGCCTCGAGCACGGCGCAGAAGATGCGAGTCAGATCGCCCACGTCCTTGGCGACCAGGAAATAGTGCTTCATGAAGCGCTCGACGCCGCGGGTGCCCGCGTGGTCGGTGTAGCCCATGCGCCGGCCGATCTCGCCCTGGAAATCGAAGGTGAGGCGGTCCTCGGCGCGGCCCGCCAGCCAGTGCAGGTGGCAGCGCACGGTCCAGAGGAAATTCTGCGCGCGCGCGAAGCGCTGGCTCTCCTCGAGGGAGAGAACGTCGAGCTCGACGAGCTTCGAGACGTCGTCGACCCGGTAGATGTACTTGGCGATCCAGAAGAGCGTATGGAGATCGCGCAGCCCGCCCTTGCCCTCCTTGACGTTGGGCTCGACCTGGTAGCGGCTGTCGCCGAGCCGGTCGTGGCGGTGGTCGCGCTCCGCGAGCTTTGCCTCCACGAACTCGGCGGCGCCCCCTTTGAGAATGTCGGACTCGAAGCGCTGCCGCAGGTCCGCGTAGAGCTTCTGGTCGCCCCAGAGATAGCGCGCCTCGAGGAGCGCGGTCCGGATGGTGAGGTCGGCCTTCGCCTGGCGGATGCATTCCTCGACCGTGCGGGTGGCGTGCCCGACCTTGAGGCCCAGGTCCCAGAGCGTATAGAGCAGGTACTCCACGACCTGCTCGGTATGCGGCGTCGACTTGTAGGGCAGCAGGAACAGCAGGTCGATGTCGGAATAGGGCGCAAGCTCGCCGCGGCCATAGCCGCCGACCGCGACCACGCCCATGTGCTCGCCCGCCGTCGGGTTGGCCGCCGGATAGACCGCGATCGTCACGAAATCGTGGAGAGATCGGATCAGCTGGTCCATGAGGAAGCTGAGGGAGCGCACGGTGTCGCTGCCGAGCGCGCCCGCCTCGAAGCGGGCGCGGATCTTGGCCCGGCCCGCCTGGAGCGCCTCCTTCAGCGCTTCGGTAACGCGCCGGCGGTCGGGCTCGCCCGTCGCGCCAAGCGCCGTCAGCCGCTCGTAGATCGCGAGACGGTCGACGATATCCCGTTGCTTGGCGGGGGCGGCGGTCATGCCGCAGTCTAGCATTTCCGCCAGGGCCACGAAGCGGCGGGCTTGGAGACCTCGCCGGCGCGGGTTATCCTATTGGAGTCGTTGAGATCGCCGGCCGGGGGCCAAGCACGGCGCCGCGACGCAGGAAGGATCGCGGAAATCTGCGGATTTCCTGCCCGAATCGCATGGAAAGCAACCTCGCAGGGGAGACCAGGTAAATGGCAACCACAACAACCATGTCCGGGCTTTCGGACGCCGAGCACAGCGCACAACTCAAGCGTGCGATCATCGCGAGCACGGTCGGCACGGCGATCGAATGGTACGACTTCTTCCTCTACGGACTGGTGACCGCGATCGTGTTCGGGAAGCTCTACTTCCCGCAAGAGGATCCGTTGGCCGGGCAGCTACTGTCTTTCGGCGTCTACTTCATCGGGTTCGTCGGCAGGCCGATTGGCGCTTTCATTTTCGGGCACTATGGCGACCGCATCGGCCGCAAGGCGACCCTGATATCGACCTTGATGACCATGGGGATCGCCACCTTTTTGGTGGCCTTCGTCCCCTCTTATTCGAGCATCGGCATTTGGGGCGCCGTCATCCTCACGATCCTTCGCATGATCCAAGGCATCGGCGTCGGCGGCGAATGGGGCGGCTCGGTGCTGTTGTCCATGGAGTGGGCGAAGACCCCGGGCTCGCGCGGCTACGTCGCATCTTGGCCGCAATTCGGCGTGCCCTGCGGCCTGTTGCTTTCGAACCTGGCCTTTCTCGCCTTCAGCGCGCTTGCGCCCGGCGATGCTTTCGTCGCCTGGGGTTGGCGCATTCCGTTCATTCTTAGCATCGTCCTGGTCGGCATCGGGCTTTGGATCCGGCTCGGAATCCTGGAGACGCCGGTTTTCGCGAAGCTCCTCGCCGAGAAGAAGGTCGAGCACCAGCCGATTGTCGAGGTGTGGCGCCGCAATTGGAAAGAGATCATCGTCTCGGCATTCGTGCGCATGGCCGAGCAGGCGCCGTTTTACATCTTCACGACCTACGTTTTCGCCTACGGCACGGGCGTGCTGAAGATGGACCGGAACTTCCTTCTGATCGCCGTCATGGCGGCATCGGTGCTGTCGTTCGTCTCGATTCCGCTCTCCGGGCACATCTCCGACCTGATCGGCCGCAAGAAGATGTACACGCTCGGCGCGGTGACGGTGGGGATCTTCGGATTCGTCTACTTCGGGCTGCTGAACACCGGGTCGTCGGCGGTGATCTTCATCGCGATCTTCCTCTCGCTCATCCCGCACGACATGATGTACGGACCGCAGGCGGCTCTGATCGCGGAGTCATTTACCGGCCGGCTCCGTTACAGCGGCGCCTCCCTTGGATATCAGCTCGCGTCCATCATCGCCGGCGGTCCCGCGCCGATCATCGCGGGTTGGCTCTTCGGGCTTTACGGCTCCGGCTACGCGATCGCGGCCTACATTCTCGTATGCGCCGTGGTCACGATCATCGCGACGGCGATGATGTCGGATTACACGGGCAAGGACATCGAGGGCGAGTACGAGTAGGACTCGCCCCTCCAGGTAACGGAACCGGCCGAGGCTGGCTGGCACTGTCTAGGCAGTGCCGGCCGGCTCGACCGGTTCTTTAAGAAAGCGGCAAGGCTTTCCTGACGGGGCTCCGCGCCTGACCTCCCCTACGACGTGTTCCGCGCCATCAAGGGTGTCGAGGTCGACGTCAAGACGGGGATGGCTTTGGGTAGTTCCAGTACGGTCGCGCGTTACTGGCGGTCTTTCGGCAGCATCGACTTGAGCCTGTAGAGGAGCTCCAGCGCCTCGCGCGGCGTCAGGCCGTCGGGGTGGGTCTCGGCGAGAGCCTTCTCCACCTCGGACTCGCGGGCCGGCGCCGCACCCTTGGGGCGCGCGGCATTGAAGAGCGGCAGGTCCTCGGCGAGACGTGCGAGGTCGCCGGACTGCTCGCTTTTCTCGAGCAGCCCCAGCACCTCCTCGGCGCGGGCGAGCACGGCGGGCGGCAGGCCCGCGAGCTTCGCCACGTGGATGCCGTAGGAGCGGTCGGCGGCGCCCGGCGCGACCTCGTGCAGGAACACCACTTCGTCCTGCCATTCCTTGACCCGCATGGTCCGGCAGGAGAGCGCCGGCAGCCGCGAGGCGAGCGAGGTCAACTCGTGGTAGTGCGTGGCGAAGAGCGCGCGGCAGCGGTTCACGTCGTGCAGGTACTCGACGGTCGCCCAGGCGATCGAGAGGCCGTCGAAGGTCGCGGTGCCCCGGCCGATCTCGTCGAGAATCACCAGCGAGCGTGGGCTGGCCTGATTGAGGATGGCGGCGGTCTCCACCATCTCCACCATGAAGGTGGAGCGGCCGCGTGCGAGATCGTCGGCGGCGCCGACGCGGCTGAAGAGCCGGTCGACCACGCCGAGCCGCGCGCTGTCCGCCGGAACGAAAGACCCCATCTGCGCCAGGATCGCGATCAGCGCGTTCTGGCGCAGGAAGGTGCTTTTGCCCGCCATGTTGGGGCCGGTCACCAGCCAGAGGCGCTGGGTCTCGCCGAGATCGCAGTCGTTGCTGACGAAGCCCGCCTGCGCGCCCTGGCGCAGCGCCGCCTCCACCACGGGATGCCGGCCGCCGGTGACCTTGAACTCGGTGCCCGTGCCGATCTCCGGCCGGCACCAGCGCTCGACGGCCGCCAGCTCCGCGAGCGCCGCCGTGCTGTCGAGCAGCGCCAGCGCGCCCGCCGTAAGCGCGATCTCGTCGCCGCGCGCGAGCGCCTCGCCGACCAGATCCTCGAAGAGCTTGAGCTCGAGCGCCAGCGCCTTGTCGGCGGCGCTCAGGATCCTGCTCTCGAGCTCGCTCAGCTCCGTGGTGGTGAAGCGCATGGCATTCGCCATGGTCTGGCGATGGATGAAGCGCGCGCCCAGCTTCGGCGCCTGGACCGCCGTCACCTCGATGTAGTAACCGAGCACGTTGTTGTGCCGGATCTTCAGGTTTGGGACGTCGGTCTCGCCGGCATAGCGGCTCTGCAGCGCCGCGATCAGTTTCCGGCTCTCGTCGCGGAGCGACCTGAGCTCGTCGAGCTCGGCCGAGTATCCCGCCGCGATGAAGCCGCCATCGCGCGTCAGCAGCGGCAATTCGGGCGCGAGCGCGCGATCGAGCCGGTCCACCAGCACGCCGTGCTCGCCGAGATTCCGCTCGGCGGCCGCGATGAGATCCGGCAAGGCGGGCAGGGCGGACGCCCGCAAGCGCCGGCGCAGCTCGGCGCTCGCCCTCAGCGTGGTCCTGAGCGCGGCGAGGTCCCGCGGCCCGCCGCGTCCGAGCGCGAGCCGCGCCATCGCGCGCTCGATGTCCGCGACCGATTTGAGTTCGGTGCGCAAGTCCGCACGCAGCCGCTCGTCCGCCAGGAACCCGTCGATGGCGTCGTGCCGCGCCGCGATCCCTGCCGGATCCGTGAGCGGCGCCGCGAGCCACTCCGCCATGAGCCGCGCGCCGGCACCGGTGACGGTGCGGTCGATGATGGCGAGCAGGCTGCCGCGCCGCTCGCCCGTCAGCGTCTCCGCAAGCTCGAGATTGCGCCGCGTCGCCGCATCGATCTCCATGGTGGCGCCGGCGGCGACCCGTTGCGGCGGCGTCAGGCGCGGGAGCTTGCCCTGCTGCGTCAGCGTCGCGTAGTCGACCAGCGCGCCCGCGGCCGCCAGCTCGGCGCGGCCGAAGGCGCCGAAGCCCTCGAGGGTCGCGACGCCGAAGGTGCTCTCGAGGCGCTTGCGGCCGCTCTCGCTGTCGAACCGCTGCGCCGGGAGCGGCGTCAGCCGCTCCTTCCATGCGCCCAGGAGCTCGAAGAGATCGGGCTTCTCCAGCAGGCGGTCCGCGATCAGCAGCTCGCCTGGCGCGAGCCGTGCCAGTGCCGCGTCGAGCGCGCCCGCGGTTACCGGCTGCACGGAAAAATCTCCGGTGGAGAGATCGAGCCAGGCAATGCCGAGCTCGCCCATGGCTTCCGCGAGCGCCGCCAGGTAGTTGTGCCGGCGCGCGTCGAGCAGCGTGTCCTCGGTGAGCGTGCCGGGCGTCACCACGCGCACGACCGCGCGCCGGAGCGGCCCCTTCGCGCTCTTCTTCTGGCTCGGCTCCTCCATCTGCTCGCAGACCGCGACGCGGAAGCCCTTGCGGATGAGCCGCGACAGATAGGCCTCGGCGGCGTGCACCGGGACGCCGCACATCGGGATGTCGCCGCCCTCGTGACGCCCACGCTTGGTGAGCGCGATGTCGAGCGCGGCGGCGGCGCGCTGCGCGTCCTCGAAGAACATCTCGTAGAAATCGCCCATCCGGTAGAACACCAGGCAGTCCGGGTGCTGCCGCTTGATCTCCAGGTACTGCGCCATCGCCGGCGTCGCCTCGCCGCCAAGGGCGCGCGGCGCGTCTGCGGGTGCTGGGAGATCGTTCATGGGCGCAAGGAAGCTAGCACGGATCGCTGCCCGCGCGGGAAGCCGCCGGCCTCAGTGGCTGTGCGTACGGACGGTGGCGCCGACCGGCGGCGGCGGCGGCTCGCGGTCGACTGCCGCCATCATCGCCACCAGCTGCTCGGGCGTGGGCGCCTCCGCCAGCGCGAACCGGGCCCGCAGATAGCCCCAGGCGTCGATGAAATACTCGGTGTGCTCGGGCGCCGCCGTTCGGTCGCCCATCCGTTTCCCGAACAGCCCGTAGGTCGCGACCAGATCGGGATCGGCCGGCGCGAAGATCGCGCCTTTTTCCGCATCCTCGCCGAGCGGCAGCGCGATGATCCGGAGGCCGCCGAGGTCGAGCTGCCTGGCGGTCGCGGCGAGCGCCTTGAGTCGGGGCGCAGAGTCCGGGAGCGTGTAGAGCACCAGCAGTACGGACCAGGCCTCGCGCAGCATGCCGAGCGTCTGCTGGCCGGCGGTGCCGCGCTCATAGGCGAAATCCGGGGCGGCGATCCTGAGCGCTGGATCGATGCGCGGCCCCAGCCGCCGTGCCGTCTCGGCATCGGACTGCGCATGCAGGAAGCCGATCACTTCCCAGCGCCGCTGCTCGTCGAGAATGTCGCCGAAGGCCGGCATGGCATTCTCGCCCTTGCCGTGCGTGATCCACCAATAGAACGTGCCGTCGGTGTGCATGCCCACGTGCTGACGCGTGAGGTCGGCGGGCTTCACCGAGAGCGCGGCACTCGCGGGACCGTCGCCGTACCCATGGGGGCCATGGCAGGCGACGCACTGCGCCGCGAAAGTTTGGGCGCCGGCTGCGACCGTGGTGACCGAGTAGGGCAGGGGTGAATTGAGGTAGATGGTCGGCACCGCGGGCTGCGACAGCGCCACGCCGCCGAGCGCCACTCCCGCGAGCGCCAGCGCGATGCTGCCGGCGAGCGCGGCGCGATGGCGCCGCCAGCCGGCCATGACGGCCAGCAAGACGCCGAGTCCCAGCAGCATGGCTCCCGCGAGCGCCGCCATTCGCCATGCGGGAAGGCCATCGGTTGCAGCGAGATCCCACGTGATCGGCAAGGGCCAGCTCGCCTGGTCGTGAGCTGCGGGAACGGAGATGCCGAGCGCGCCGACGTCCGTCAGGATCAGCAATCCCAACAGAGTCTCGACAAGCGCGTTGCCGCCAAGCCGCCGCGCCGCGCGGCGCGCCGTCGGCTCCGCGGCGTCGAGCGCGGGCGTCAGCACCTGCCGGTTCGCCGCGGCGATCGCGACCATGGCCGTGAACGTCAGGAGCTTGAGGCAGAGCATCCGGCCATAGGGCGTGCCGACGAGGCCGGGAACCGTGCCGACGAGCGTCCAGGCGCTGACGAGGCCGGTTGCGAGCAGGCCGCCGACGCAGGCGACCCCGAGCGCCGAGAAGCGGCGCGTGGCCGCGCGCGCTTCGGCCAGCGCCCGCGCGGAGCCGTTTCGAGCCCCGGCGAGCAGCAGGTCGGCCAGCGGCATCAGGCTGCCCAGCCAGAGCGCCGCCAGCACCAGGTGCAGCATGTCCGCGCTGCGGCTCACGGGGTCTGCGACGGCGGCGTGGCCGGCGAAAACAAGGGTGGCGCTCGCCGCGAGTCCGAGCAGAGCGGCCGCACCGAGGCGCGGCCCCGTGGGCGCGGGCAGCGACAGGGCGAGCAGACCCGCGAGGAGTCCGAGCCGCACGATCCAGGCTCGGCCGAAGGCGGTCTCGCCGAGGATGTCGATTACGCGCGCGGCCAGGCTGGGCGCGGCCTCGCCGGCGGCCGCCGGCAGCGAGGCCGCGGCACCCGCGAGCCAGACGAGGGCGGATATGAGCGCGACGACGGCTCCGGCGGCGATGGCGCCGCGCCGCCGCGAGGCCGCGGCCACGCCGCGCTCGCCCGGCATCACGAAGGCCCAGAACGCGAGGCCGCCCGCGGTCAGCAGCGTTGCCGCATAGTGCAGCGCCCGGATCAGCGCCATGGGCTCCAGCATCGCCGCCATCGGCGAGGCTCACCCGCGCGCGGCCGCCGCGTCGGCGCTCCGATCTCGCATGAAGCGGAGCGCGAGGCGCACCAGCGTCGGCACCAGCCTCGGCCGGAGCAGGCGCGCATCGTAGCCGGCGAGCCGCCGCTCGTTCTCGGCGAGGCAGATGCGCAGGAGCTCCGCCGTCGACAGTTCGACGCCGAGCGAGGCGCTGCCCGTCATGGTGAAATTCGCATCCTCGGGCGCGGCGTCGAGCCCGCGCGCCATGCTGATGCGCTCCCAGATCAGGCGGCCCCAGATGGCCAGCACCTTCGCCTCGAAGAGCGGCCGGCGCCACCACGGCAGGTTCCGGCGATGCCAGGCGGCCCAATTGATGAAGAAGGTGATATGGCGGCCTTCCTCCTGCATCACGGGCTCGAAGGTCGCCACCAGCTCCGGCGGGAAATATCCGGAGCGCCGCGCCACCTCGAAAAGGCCGAAGGCGAAGAAGCTGTCGATGCACTCGCTGTACCCGGTCTTCATGAAAGACCATTCGGGATCGCTCGGCACCGGGTAGGGCGGCTCGGGCCCGAGCGTGATGCCGTAGGCCTGCACCATGTTCGCCAGCACGGCCTTGTGCCGGCCCTCCTCGAAGCCGTTGAGCTCGATCGCCTGCCGGAGCAGCGGATCTGAGACGGTGGCCGCGTAGGTGTTGACGTTGAGGCTCGCCTTGCCCTCGGTCGCCACCGCGATGTCCCAGATCGGCAGGCTCACCAGCCGATGGCGCGCCTCGGCGTCGAGCCGCGGCCAGTCGATGACGGCGGGCTTGTAGGGGTTGAAGGTGTCGAGCAGCATGCGGCTGAACAGCGTCTTGTGCCGGTCGCTGCCCAGGCGGATCGGCCCGGGATGCTCCCCCTGCCACCGGTGCGCCGCGGCGTCGGCCGCCGCCGTCTCGGATACGCTCATCGTCCTTCCCTCAGGTTCCCTTCGGCACGAATGCGCCCGGCGGTTCCGCTCGTCAAGGCGCCACCGTGAAATTGAAGGCGCCGCTGGTCACGTGGGTGTCGACCGAGAGCACCTTCCAGATCACCTTGTAGCGCCCCGGCGCGAGGGCACGCAGGGGAACGATCAGCACGCTGCGCTCGCGCGCATCGACCCGGGCCGCCGTGCTGACGGTGGCGCCGGAGGCGTCCTCCACGCGGGCCGTGCTGTAGTCCGGCTCGAGCGCCTCCGAGAACTGGATGCGCACCTCCTTCGGCGGCGCGTGCACGGTGCTGTCCACCGCGGGACTCGCGCGCTCGAGGAAGGCGTGCGCCTGCGCGCCCGCGATGGTCATCGGAGCGAGCGCGGCGGCGAGAGCGATACGAAAAAGCAATCGAGGGGTCATGACGTCACCATGAGAGCAATGGCCGCCCGATCGGGTTCGGGAACAGGTCGTCGAGATGGGAAATATGGCGCGCCGGCACAGCATAAGGACTGGGCCCGCGCTCGTGCAAATCGGCCCATGCGAGAGATCCGCCTGATAAAGTCCCGCCGGCCGATCGGGGAGGAGACGGAATGGGCGGGGGATTGAAGCTGCGGCGGGCGGGGCCGGAAGACGCCGCGGCGGTTCGGGAACTGACCCGCGCCGCCTACGCCAAGTGGGTTCCGGTGATCGGGCGCGAGCCCAAGCCCATGAGCGCCGATTATGCGGAGGCGGTGCGGCGCCATCGCGTCGACATGCTCTATGTCGACGGCGCGCTCGCCGGGCTGATCGAGATCGTCGCCGGGCCCGACCATCTCCTGGTCGAGAACCTTGCGATCGCGCCGGGCTGCCAGGGCCGCGGTCTCGGCCGTCATCTGATGGCGCACGTCGAGGCGCTGGCGGCATCCGAGGGTCGCGCCGAGGTTCGCCTCTACACCAACAAGCTCTTCGCGGAGAACGTCGCCTTCTATGGCCGGCTCGGCTATCGTGTTTATCTGGAAGAGCCGTTCAAGGGCGGCGTCATCGTGCACATGAGCAAGCGCCTCCGAGGCGGCTAGCGCATTTCCCGCCGAAGTGGATGCCGGTTCGGCGTAGGAAATGCGACCAAACCAAAGAAGCGAGAGCATGTCCCGATTCAGCTTGATCGGGACGTGCTCTAGCTGTGAAGCCTCAACAGGTTGTCCCCGGTTAGAGCGAGTCTGCTGATAGGCGTGTTGGCTTTCAAGCTAGCATGCGGTCGATGCCAGTTGTAACGATGCAGCCAGAGAGGAAGTTGTCTGGTTCGCTG
>Ga0209581_1000815_pt1 | contig 46818 bp, 56 predicted proteins | sample Coa_R2_FD_187160 | JGI IMG/M metagenome (GOLD analysis project Ga0209581, IMG submission 187160) | Surface soil microbial communities from Centralia Pennsylvania, which are recovering from an underground coalmine fire - Coalmine... | ecosystem: Environmental > Terrestrial > Soil > Unclassified ...
GGCCGATGCAGGTCTTTCCGAACCCGGACAGTGCGGAGAGGATTTATTACGGCGTGACCGACTACCTTAACCGGAACTGGGAGGAGCGCCCTCAATGACCAATTTCCACAAAACTGCTTGCATTACCCAACTTGGCGGCGTCTCGGTAACTACATAGGCCGGCCTGTGCCTAATCCAAGGACTTTCCCCAAGCTATAGCCAAAGCTTCTAACTCTTCACGAGGAAATCGCTGAACCCAGCTCGCCTCGAGCTGATGGGGATCGGCTTCCAGTCGTTCCATTATCAGCAAAACCTCTGGTTGCGTAAGGAACAGAGGCCTGTCCGCAGTTCTGGAGTACAGACCGTACACCGTACGAAGTCTAGCGAGGTTCTTCTGTACAAACTCACCAACAATTGTCGACAGTTCTGCACGCTGTTGCTGTGCGTAAAGGGATTCGAGGAAGTCAATCGTTTCCAACGAGAGTTCGCGGTCAAAGCGCTCGTCCACCAACTGGTAATAGTAGCGTTCCAAGTCTTGCAAGAGCTTCAATGAATGTGCTCCCGGCAATGAGCGTATGATGTTCGCCAGCTCGGCGAACTCCCTATCGGCAACTTCCAGAACAGCGTTCAAAAGATAGATGCGGCGTTGCACATCCTGAGGTACCGAAATTTCCGCCTTGTAAGAAAGCTCGTGGGCCATGATTGCCCAAACGTCCTGACAATGGGTTCGTAGTTGAACTTCACACACCCTCTCGCCCAGCGAGTCGCCGCCATTCCTGAGTTTTACGTCGAAGTGGATTGCCTGATAACCGGCCTCGCAATAGGTCAGCTCATCGGTCTTGTCCTCGCGCTTGGCGATTACAAATGATTCCTCGATGAGTGCTGCTATGTGGTCCAACTCGTCACGGAAGCGAACGATGACCCTCGCTCCGGCCTTGTCTGTTAGTTCCTCGTACGACTTCCCCTTTCTCAAAACCTTCTTCACTAGGCTCGTAATATCCTTGGGTCTGCTGGAAACGATTGCCTGGAGTCCCTTCGCGGCGATCCCAGCTTTCAAAATCTTTTCAACTTCCTTGCAGAGTGCGGCATATATTCCTTCCTCCTTTTCCCACATTTCCCTTGCATGCCGAACCGGATTGCTCACTTCGTTCCAATCCTCTTCAATTTGCCTATGATTTCGACCCGTGCTTCCGCTCCGTCGGTGCGATGAACCCGGACGTTTTCCTTAACCGATTCTCGGCTTCCGACGATCTTCAAATCGTTCTGAAATTCAATCGCAACACGCTCGAGCTGGTCCGCGATCAATTCATTGTTCTTTTCAATCGTTGTGCCACGAATCCCCTTTTGCTCAATGTGAGATTCGAACGCGCTCGCAAGGTTCGTCGGCAGGTAGTCTTTTGCGAACTGCCTTACGTTGATTCGAGTCCTTTTGCTGGTCAGTTCTGACAAGAGGTGCGTGATCGCCTTGTTGCGAGTAACCGGATCCGCGATCTTTTCATTGATAAAGTCCTGTGCAGCATTGAAAAAATGCTTCGTGGCCGAGCGCGGATCGTCTAACAGCGTGCAGCCTAGGAATTGGGACAGGTAGAAAGTGGCAACTTCCTTGTCCGGCTGATAGCCCAACTGCTGATCGCTGACGATACCCCGTGGTTCCGGTTCGCCGGGAGGTTCATCGCCATCGGGGACGAAGAAATAGCCTATTTTGAACAGCTTTGTTTTCTTTGTAAGGATCAGGTCCCTGACCATTCTGACGTCGAAGGTCTGCTTTCCTCCTACCGTTGTCTGACTGAGCCGCACACCTGATTCTTTTTCGAGCTTCAAGATTCCTAAGGCTTTCCGTCCATCATTCTGACAATCAACTATGCAGACTAGGCCACCAGGGTTAACTCCGCTTTGGCAATTGTGAAGATGTTGGGCAATCGTCTTCGACATTTCGATGAACCCGACTCCGCTGTCAGCCAAATGATCGGCAACCAGATTGGGGACGGGTGACGTGGTCCCGCTGGCAAACACCACCTCGTAGGCGGAACTGGAGCCTACGGTTTGAATCATTTTTTCTCGAAAGAACAGACGCAGATCATCGTCTAGAGGACTTTCAATCTCGCTAAATATCGGAGCGATTGAGGCATCGCCGCGCAGATGCTTTGGAACTTCGTGAATTATCAGTTTTTGGATGACGAGCTGGCCGAGGTTTGCCGTCAACGTGGCCCCCCAAATCCCAACATCGGTTATTCTCTACGAGACCCAACTAGGCGTAACTGCTTGAATCTTCGCACAGTTCGACGTACAAAGGGTACTTCGGAATGTAGTTATCACCAAGGAAAGGTGTGTCCAGTGGGGAATAGCGCGGTCATCGGAATCGACGAAGCCAAGCTGTGGAGCATGGCGGACGCGCTCCGCAACAACATGGACGCGGCGGAGTACAAACACGTTGTCCTTGGCCTCATTTTCCTCAAGTACATCTCAGATGCCTTCGAGGCCAAACACGCGGAGCTGGAAACGCAAAAAGCCCAGGGTGCCGACCCGGAAGACCCGGACGAATACCGCGCTGCAAGTATTTTCTGGGTGCCGAAGGGCGCTCGCTGGAAACACCTTAAGGACAACGCGCCTCAACCGGTCATCGGGAAAATTGTTGATGATGCGATGGTTGAGATTGAACGGGATAATCCATCCCTGAAGGGCGTCTTGCCAAAGGACTATGCGCGCCCGGGTCTCGACAAGCCCGCGCTGAGCCGATTGATCAGTATGGTCAGCGACATCGGATTCGGCACTTCTCCAGACAAAGCGAAGGATATCTTGGGGCGAGTTTACGAATATTTCCTCGCGCAGTTTGCCAGCGCCGAGGGTAAGAAGGGTGGGCAGTTCTATACGCCGTCGCACGTTGTTCGCATCCTGGTCGAAATGCTGGCCCCTTTCAAGGGCCGCGTCTATGACCCCTGCTGCGGTTCAGGCGGGATGTTCGTCAGCAGCGAGAAGTTCATCGAAGCGCACAGCGGCAAGCTCGGCGACATCTCCATTTACGGACAGGAGTCAAACTACACGACCTGGCGCTTAGCAAAAATGAATCTCGCGATCCGTGGCATCGACGCTCAAATTGCTCACGGCGATACCTTCCATAACGACCGTCACCCTGATTTGAAAGCCGATTGGGTGATGGCAAATCCCCCTTTCAACGACAGTGACTGGCGTGGCGAATTGCTAAAAGAAGATAAGCGGTGGGTTTACGGCGTGCCCCCCGCAAGCAATGCCAACTTCGCATGGGTACAGCACTTCATCTATCACCTTGCACCAACTGGCTTGGCTGGCTTCGTTCTGGCGAATGGCTCAATGTCCTCGAACCAGTCAGGCGAAGGTGAAATACGCAAGAACATCATTGAGGCTGATCTGGTGGACTGTATGGTGGCATTACCGGGCCAGCTTTTCTACTCAACACAGATTCCCGTGTGCCTCTGGTTCCTCGCTCGCGACAAGAAGAACGGCCGATTCCGCGACCGCCGAGGAGAAACGCTCTTCATCGATGCCCGTAAGCTTGGATCGTTGGTCGACCGAGTGCACCGTGAGCTTAGCGACGATGACGTGACGAAAATCGCCGGAACGTACCATGCGTGGCGAGGTGACAAGGATGCGGCGATGTATACCGATATTCCGGGATTTTGCAAAGCCGCCAAACTGGATGCTATTCGTGAGCACGGTCATATACTCACGCCAGGCAGATATGTCGGGGCCAAAGAAACCGAGGATGATGGTGAACAGTTTGAAGAGAAGATGAGCCGACTCACCGCGATTCTGCGCCAGCAGTCCACAGAAGCTTTGCAGCTGGACACTGCCATCGCTGCCAATCTGAAAGAGCTTGGGTATGGCAACTGAGGCTGTTGTCGGCGAGGTTCCCGATACCTGGGAATACACGACATTGGGTGAGGCTTGCAGCCGTGGAGGTGGCGACATTCAGACTGGCCCCTTCGGCAGCCAGCTCCATGCGTCGGACTATGTGCCGGATGGGATTCCATCAATCATGCCGCAAAACATAGGTGATAACCGAGTCATTGCTGACGGTATCGCCCGAATCACTAAGGAGGATGCGGAGCGGCTTGGCCGCTATCGTGTGCGTCCCGGAGATATCGTTTACAGCCGGCGAGGAGACGTCGAACGACGGGCGCTCATCGGACAGACAGAGAACGGTTGGCTTTGCGGCACGGGGTGCCTCCGCATAAGGTTTGGCGACGGACATCTCAGTCCAACATATGCCTCATATTATTTAGGAGACTTAAGGGTACGCGAATGGATTGTGCGCCACGCCCACGGCGCCACAATGCCAAACTTGAATACCGGAATTCTTTCCGACCTTCCATTCGTTATTCCCCCGATCCGGGAGCAAGAAGCTATTGGCTCTGTCCTGGGTACTCTAGACCAGCGCATCCATCTAAATCAGCGCATGAACGAGACGCTGGAGGCTATCGCTCAGGCGTTGTACAAGTCATGGTTCGTGGATTTCGATCCTGTCCACGCGAAGTCCGAAGGCCGCGAGCCTGGCCTTTCGAAAACTATCGCAGACCTGTTTCCAGATGCTTTTGACTCCGGTGAATTCGGTGGTATCCCCAGAGGGTGGCAGGTCCGGCCCATTGGGGACCTGGCAACTGTGACCGGCGGCGGCACACCAAGCACCAAAGAGGGGTCTTACTGGGAGGGAGGCACGCATTGCTGGGCTACGCCGAAAGACCTTTCCAGCCTCAAGACACCCGTGTTGCTCAAGACCGAGCGCAGGGTCACGGACGCGGGGTTGGCGCAGATTGCCTCAGGGCTGCTCCCAGCCGGAACAGTTCTGATGTCCTCCCGAGCACCCATCGGATACCTTGCGGTCGCGGAAGTTCCAGTTGCCATCAATCAGGGTTTCATAGCTATGAAGGCAGCTCCAGGAGTTTCCAACCTGTTCCTTCTTAGATGGGCTGAATGGGCTCACGACCTCATCGTCAGCCGGGCTAATGGTTCGACGTTTCTGGAAATCAGTAAGTCCAATTTTCGACCAATCCCCGTGACTACCCCTCCCGACAGGCTGATGGAATCATTCGACGCGATGGTCCGGCCACTGCACTTAAGAATGGTTGCAAACGAACAGTCGTCCAAAACGCTGGTCGATTTGCGCGATGCACTCTTGCCCAAACTCATCTCGGGCGAAATTCGGATAACGGAAGTCGACCGTATCTTGGGGGTTCGCTCCACAAATTGAGCACTGACACTATGGCGCTCCGATTAGACCTAGCAAAGTACGATTCTTGTCCGCAATACAACCAGTGGTTGGATGAGCGGTATCTGGAAGAATCGGAGACACTGGATATTTTGGGCTTTCAGCCTAGGCCAAGTTTTGTGTTGTTCTCGCTTAGCCAGGACACTTATCAAGCAGCATTTGACGATTTCAAGCGCGAATGGGAAGAGGAACTGAAAGAGATTGTATTTGAAGAATTCCCGTCCCCTGTTGCTCACTACTTCTATAGATTCGAGAATGGCTACGAGAATGCCATTCAGAGGCTTCATTTTCTACGCGACACCTGGGAAGCCGCTATAGACGTCCTTCACGCGTTCGCGGTTTCGGAATGTTCCTTCCGCGCCATCCCCCTGCCAAGCCCCATTACGTTCGCCCATTTTCTAAGCGACAGCGTTGCGCAAAGACTCCAAAACCTAGAACGAATTCTGAGCCATGCCAAGGACAACGGCATAGCGCTTGAGATTTCAAACGTCGTGTCTCCTGAGATGCTGGTCATGATGCGTGAACTAAATCAAACCCGAAATGCGTTCTCGCACAGTGCCGCGCAATCAGAATCACAGGCCCATACATGGATTGGTGAATCTTACGAAGAAGTCTTGGACATATTAGATGGTCTGCGTCCGCTGTCAGGAATAGAGGTTGTGAGATACCTTGGGCAGATCGATCACCTCACGTTGAAATACGAGCTCTTCCGAGGGCATGGCTTCAGCAGAACCATTCGTAATGTTGCGCTGACGGAAAACCAAGTTTCCCAGTCTCATCGCTACTTCCACCAAGGGCAAGTTCTCATATGCTTTAACGGCCTAACTTTCGGTGCGCGACCTTTCATTTATTACCGAGAGGATGGGTCGGGGCATACAACCAGACTTTGCATGTTTCGGAAAACGTCGGGCAGTGTTCCCAATCGCCGGATTGAATACGAAGTTGTCGGCGAATCCACCCGCTACATACAGGATCGACTTGTTTTCAAAAACGAGCTGGACGAACTCCGGGGCTTGTTTGGATTAGGACCAGATTGAAAGGGGAGCTTGTAAATGCCTTACGAGGCGGGATTTGCTGAGTCGGTCGTCGAGGATGCAGCGCTCGAGTGGCTACAGGGCCTCGGCTATACGGTTCTGCACGGGCCGGACATTGCGCAGGGCGAGCCAAATGCCGAGCGCAGTGATGCGCTCTTTCGCGACGTAATTCTCGAGAAGAGGTTGCGCCAGGCAATATTGCGCCTTAACCCAGGCCTTCCCGCGGAGGCCCTAGATGATGCTTACCGGAAGCTCACGTTGATCGACGCGCCTGTATTGGCAAATCGGAATCATACTTTCCAACGGATGCTAACCGAGGGAATTACAGTTGAATACCCCCGCAAAGACGGGTCAATCGCTGGAGCGCAGGTTCGACTCTTCGATTTTGAGAGCGTCAAAGGCAACGAATGGCTGGCGGTAAACCAATTCACAGTCTGTGAAGGGCAGCACACGCGGAGACCGGACATCGTTGTTTTCGTAAACGGATTGCCCCTTGCTGTTGTCGAGCTAAAAAATGCAGCCGATGAGAACGCTACAATCTGGAACGCCTTTGACCAGTTGCAGACCTACAAGCATCAGATTCCTTCGTTATTTGTTTACAATTCGCTGCTCGTGATTTCCGATGGCCTAGCCGCTCGTATGGGGTCACTAACAGCAGACCCAGAGCGGTTCATGCCGTGGAGGACTATCGAGGGTGAAGAGCTTGCACCCGCTTCGCTTCCACAACTGCAAGTCCTCTTTGAGGGACTCTTCGAAAAGCGCCGTTTCCTGGACTACATTCGTCACTTCGTTGTGTTCGAAGACGAGGGCGGCGGCACTTTAACGAAAAAGATTGCCGGTTATCACCAGTTCCACGCCGTCAATCGTGCGCTGCAAACTACGATGGAAGCAATCAGGACCGAAGGTGATCGCCGCGCTGGAGTAGTGTGGCACACCCAGGGCTCAGGCAAGAGCCTAACAATGGTCTTCTACACCGGGCGACTCGTACTGCAAAGAGAATTACAGAATCCAACGATTGTTGTAATCACTGACCGAAACGACCTCGACGACCAGTTATTCGGAACTTTCTCGCGCTGCTTTGAGGTTTTGCGCCAGAGCCCCGTGCAAGCGGCTGATAGGGAACATCTCAAGTCTCTGGTCCAAGTTTCTTCGGGCGGGATTGTATTCACTACAATTCAAAAGTTTATGCCCGAGAAGAGTTCCAAATATCCTGAACTGTCTGACCGACGGAACATCATCGTGATCGCCGACGAAGCGCATCGCAGCCAATATGACTTCATCGATGGATTCGCCAAGCACATGCGCGACGCTCTGCCCAACGCTACCTTTATTGGGTTTACCGGCACCCCGATTGCCAAGGCCGACGCCAACACCCGCGCCGTGTTCGGTGATTACATCAGCGTTTATGACATACAGCGAGCCGTCGAAGATAAGGCAACCGTTCCTATCTATTACGAGAGCCGACTGGCTAAGCTAGAGCTCCCGGAGGCGTTGAAGCCAAAAGTCGACGCGGATTTCGACGAAGCGACCGAAGGCGAAGAAGTCGACCACCGCGAAAAACTTAAGACGAAATGGGCCGCGCTCGAAGCCGTGGTTGGTACTGATAAACGTCTCGCGGTTATAGCCAGGGACCTGGTTACCCACTTCGAAGAACGGTCTTCCGCACTCGAAGGGAAAGCGATGATCGTGTGCATGAGCCGCCGTATTTGTGTGGACCTGTACGCGCAGATTACAAAACTCCGACCCGACTGGCATACCCAGGATGACAGAACGGGTGCAATTAAGGTGGTAATGACCGGTGCCGCGGCCGACCCAGTTGAGTGGCAGCAACACATCCGCGACAAAAGACGAAGAGAGGAGCTCGCCAAACGGTTCAAGGATCCGAAGGACCCAATGAAACTGGTCATCGTCCGCGACATGTGGCTCACGGGCTTTGACGTCCCCTGCCTTCACACAATGTACCTCGACAAGTACATGCGGTCTCATGGATTGATGCAGGCGATTGCACGAGTAAACCGCGTATTTGGCAACAAGCCTGGTGGTTTGGTCGTGGATTACCTTGGCATTGCCCAAGAGTTGAAGCAGGCCCTTGCAACCTACACGGAGAGTGGAGGGAAGGGCGCTACGGCCCTGCCACAGGAAGATGCAGTAGCCGAGATGCTCCGGCGTTATGAGATCTGCCGCAACATGTTCCACGGTTTCGATTGGAGTCAGTGGATATCAGGCACGGCTGCTCAGAAACTGGGCCTTCTCCCAAACGCTCAGGAACATATCCTCAAGCAGGAGGACGGCAAGAAGCGTTTCCTCAAGGCGGTATCGGACCTCACGAGTGCCTTTGCTCTAGCGGTACCGCACGAAAAGGCTCTTGCCATCAGGGATGACGTGGGTTTTTTCCAAGCCGTTCGGTCTGTCTTGGCGAAAGCTGATGTTCAGCAGAAAACCCCGAAACTTGACCTGGAACATGCCATCAGGCAGATCGTTTCCAATGCGATCGCATCTACCGAAGTCGTGGATATCTTCGCCGCTGCGGGATTGAAAAAACCCGACATTTCCATCCTGTCCGATGAATTCCTGGCCGAGGTTCAGAAGATGCCACAGCGCAACCTCGCCGTCGAGCTGCTTCAGAAATTGATGAACAACGAGATCAAAACGCGTTCCAGAAAGAACGTTGTTCAGTCGAGACTTTTTTCCGAAATGCTTGCAAAAGCGATCCACAAGTATCAAAACCGAGCGATTGAGGCCGCTCAGGTGATCGAAGAACTGATCGGGTTGGCCCAGCAAATGCGCGAAGCGTCCGCCCGAGGGGAAAAACTCCATCTCAGCGATGATGAAGTCGCGTTCTACGACGCATTGGAAACAAATGACAGCGCTGTTAAGGTCCTCGGAGACGAAACCCTTCGGACCATTGCTCGTGAGCTAGTTGAGACCGTTCGCAAAAATACGACAATTGATTGGACGATGCGCGAGAACGTCCGGGCACATCTGAGAGTCTTGGTTAAGCGAATCCTGAGGAAGTATGGCTATCCGCCCGACAAACAAGAAAAGGCGACCCTGACCGTCCTAGAGCAGGCTGAGGTTTTGTCTGTAAATTGGGCCGCAGCATAAAAACCTGCCGGAACCACCAACTTAACCGGGGTGCACGCCGTTTCGCATTCCGCTTCGCCTCTCACATGCATCTGTGTTACTCTATCAATCGCATATGGGTGCGCTGATTTTTACAGGAGATTTACAGGAGCTTTTGCCAGGAAGGCTTGCAGTCAGGGGCGTTCCAGGCGGTCAGTGCGCTGTATGCAAAACTTGCAAACCCCTTGTTCTACAAGGGTTTATGCCAAGTTGTTGATTCCACGGTTGGGGACGTAGTTCAGTTGGTTAGAACACTGCCCCGTCGCTGGTTAGAATCCTACACTGTCACGGCCGACCCCAGGTGAGTGTCGTCGCTCCCACCGTAATTCCAAGCATTTGCGTGCGATTCCTTTCTCTGGCTGCTTATTCTTAGGAGCCGATTTCCGACGTCACGCACACCCTAGGTCCTCCTTGCACCCGGTGGCGGGAATCCGCCCGCCGCGGGAACATCGATACCCACGTCGATCGTCTGGGCCTCATGGCAACGAACCGAGTTGCAGGAGATTCCGCAGCTTGGGCAGATCGAAACCCACCACAGCCTCGCCATTAATTAGGGTCACGGGGGTGGTCATATACCCGAGCTTTTCGAGGTCGTTGAGGGCCGTTTCATCCGCAGCAATATTTCGCTCGGTGTACTCAATCTTGTTCTGTGAAAGAAACTCTTTCACCTTGCCGCAAAACATTCAGCCAGGTTGGCTATACAGGACAATCTTCTTACTCATTGGCTACCTCCTAAGCGAATTCTGCGCGTAGGCCCTCAACCCTGGTCTCCACATGCTTGGAAGACCGATTTGCATCCTCAAAGCCGCGACGAGGACGCCCTCGCATACCGCCACTCCAGTCCAAACGCGATCATGACCGCTGAAAACAAGTGTCCAAACCCAATTGCTATTAACCACAGGCAGCGAGAACACGGCTCCGGCAATCAAGAATAAGGGCCCGGTAATCGCGCAGTGATACGTGCGATTCCTAAGCCAATTGGCGCCGCATCCCGTGGCCATGGCGAAAAGGATCGTCGTCGCAGACGCCGCGTGGAGGGGATGCCAAAAGACTCCAACCACGCTGAGTACTGCCCATGCCAGGAGCGAGGTGGCGAACCAGTAGCATATCGCCGGAGGTGAGCTACAGCACGTTTTCTTGTCCCCTGCCATAACACGGCCCCTCTCAGCTTGCTCCTTTTTTGATAGTCCGTGCGATATCACCCAAACAGCATTTACCTGAGGGATTTCTAACTTCGCAGGTGCAGCGACCGGCCACCACTTCCGCCGCAATCCGCTCCGCCGCAGTTGACTTTCCAGTGTTTCGGATTTCGTCCCAAATCTCCGTGCGTGTGACACCGAAGCAATAGCAGACCGGCACAGGATCGTCGGTCTCCTTAGCGCCAACTCGGACGGTCAGGTCTTCCCGACGAAATCTCGGTGCTTCCTTGTGAAAGCCGAAATATACGACTTCACAGTCAGGCGAATCACAGAAGTAGTATTGCGTATCTGGGATTCCGAAAGGCAACTTGCGGACGAGACTCTTGACCGTCAACGTATCGACTCGTTTGGACCGCCGACCATTAATGGGGCAAGGCATCACTGCAGGAGCAACGCCCGGCTTGTTCTTTACCGAACAGCAATCCGACATGAGACTCCTCCATCTATCTCTCTTCCGACCTAACCTCATCCCAAAAGTGACCGGCTCTGCCTAATTCCCAGTTTTTTCGGGCTGCGAGGGATAACCCGCGTTGGTCGTGGCCTTCACAAGCGCGTCGGTGTTGGTTTTTGAATCGTCGAAAGTCACCACTACCTGCTTCCTTTCGTACAGCACATCTATCTTTGAAACTCCCGGAACCTTTTGGAGCGCCTTCTTTACCGTTATCGGACAGGCTTCGCAGGTCATTCCGGAAACATTCAAGGTCACCGTCTTGGGTGACGCCCAAGCTGCAACGGCCAAAACAAGCACTGCAAGAACTGCGACAAGCATGTTTCTTAGATTCTTCATAACAATTCCTTTCTGCTTCGAGACCTAGTAGAAAAGCTTGACTACGTACGGAAAGACCAGCGCGATCAACACGAGCATTGAAACTGCCACAAATAGAATCTTGTAGATCCGGCGAGTCTGAGGCAGTGCGCATACCTCTCCTGGGTCGCAAGCCTTCGCAGGCGTAAAGATGCGGCGGCCAGCAAACAACAGACCAACAAGAGCAGCGCCGATAAAGAGCGGACGATACGGTTCAAGTCGCGTAAGGTTTGCGATCCATGCACCGCTCACGCCCAGTGCGACTAGTAGCAGAGGGCCGAGACAGCAGCTCGAAGCGAGAACGGCTGCCAAGCCCCCGAGAAAAAGAGCACCAGATCCCGTCCGCTCAGGTGGGTTTTCGGCAGCTCCAACGCTCATTTCTGACCTCCTGGCTTGATCTTTTCCCTTAGAATCGGGCAGTGCGCATTTTGCTTGCGCAACTCCCTGTCGCAACTGTGCAGAGCCGCGCGTAGCTCATGCTCAAGCTTCTTGAGGTCTGCAACCTTCCTTCGTACATCCCTGAGTTTTGCTTGCAATCGACGCCGCACCGGTGCACACGGCTGCATGTTGCTTCCCCGCAGATTCAACAAACCTCGAATCTCGCTGAGTTTGAATCCCAGGCCCTGGACGCGGCGTATGAAAGCCAGCGTTTCGATATCGCTTTCGCCGTACTGGCGGAAGCCTCCCTCCGTCCTTGGCGGGCGCGGCAGCAATGCGCTGCGCTCGTAGAACCGAATCGCATCGGGCGTCAGCCCTATTCTCTTTGCAACGCTACCAATGTGCATCGCTTCGCTCCTCTTTTCAGAATCTACACTCTGGAGAATAGTCCAGAGTCAAGTCCTTTGGGGAGCTCTCGGACGTTCCTTATTTTGGGGCGAGTCGCGCGCCAGCCAAAATCCAGTTCCGGCTCGCGAATCGTCTCTTGCACTTTCGAAGGCTGGTCTGGCGACAGGCCTGCAATTTTGGAATCCGAGATCGCTAATTTCCTGACTCAAGTCGCGCAGCTGAGCCAACTGCGTTTGCAATGGGGTGACCATCCACAGCAGTAAAGCACGAGAACGGTCGGCCACTCCTTGACCGCCCTCGCGAGATCAAACGCGGAACCGCCCGACCTGCGAACCGAGACTTGCGGAACGTTCATCCCTAGCAGCGGGCACACGCGTTCAGGCGACCTCGGAAGAGCATCGAACTCTGTAATTTAGATGTCCTCGCTTTGTCCAGAATCAAGCAATTCAGTTCTGAATGTCATTGCCGCGCGGCTCCACAACACGCCTTCTCCCGTTCCTCCTCATGGCGACCAACCCGCTTCCGGGCAGCTCCGGTCACCACTCCCCTCGCTTCAAACGCGCGGAGTACAGCCGCCTGCAACTCCGCCACCGTCGGAATCGTTCCCTGTCGAACGAGCTTCCGGTCCACCAGGATCACCGGCGCGTGCCATCCGCCGTGACGCAGCGACTCCCAGACGTGACTCAGCCACGGTTTCACTTCCAGCTCGATTGGCCATTGTGCATTTCGCGCAACCAGCGTACGGACCTGCGACAAAGCGAGATCGCATTCGATGCAGTCACCGTGGATTTCAAGAAACCATTTCTTCCCCGCCCAACGGTAGACGGTGATTTTCACGGAATTCCTCAAATGGTCCTCACTTTTTGTCATATCTCTTCCTTTTCCTCATCCGGCAAGCAGCTCTTTCAGACGAGTCTGTAGCCGGGTCCCTGCGGAAACGGGAATCGCGAACGTTCCGCTTTCGGCAACAATGTTCAGTGTTCGGCGCGTGGTGTTGTAGATGAGTGAGCAGCAAGGGCATTTCGCCAGGTGCGCCTCCACCAGCTGCCTCATTTCCGGCTGGATCTCACCGTCCAAATGCTCAGAGAGCCGCGCCATGATGTGGCCGCAGTCGGTCACGACGATCGACCATCCTTGATGCTGGCTTTGCGCCGCATCCTCGCAAGAAGTGCATCCTGCAGCCTCCAGCGAATCTGAGCGGCGCGCGATTTAAGCGTTGGCCTTTTCTGCAGGTAAACTGTGAGCGCTTCGCGCATCATCAACCGCGCACGCAGAAGGCGTGTCTTCAGCGCCGACAAGCCAATGCCAAGCGCCGCCGCCGATTCTTCCGAGGTCAGACCCTGCACATCCCGCAGCACGAAGGCCTCCCGGTAGATGGAGGGAAGGGACTGGATGGCGGTCTCTACGATTTCGCGAATCTGCTGTTTGTCATAGATCTTCGAAGGGTCGTCGTGCCAGTCGCGCAGCTGCCTCGGCATCGATTCTTCGTCGATGACTTGAGGATCATCGAGAGAGACGGTCGGGCTGCGTCGCCTGCGGATTTGCAGGGCTTCGTTGAGGGCAATGCGCGTCATCCAGGTCGTAAATTTGGACAACCGCTGGAATTGTCCGAGATGCTTATGAACTCTCAGAAACGTTTGCTGCATCGCCTCTTCGGCATCTTCGTGATTGCCGATAATCCCCATGGCCACGCGATATACTCGCTGCGCGTGCCGGTGAACCAGTTCTTCGAATGCGCTCGTGTCCCCTGCGCGAATGCGGTCCAGGAGCGAAATGTCCTCATCGAGCGCAGCTGCGTTCTCGCGGACTTGCGTTTCGGCGGGTGGATTGGTGACTTGCGGCTCCATCACTCGCACTGCTCCGTTCGTGACTTAGCAGGACAAAGCGCTAGATTCGGCGCAACCGATGGTCCAAGGAGCCAAAGAGTTGGCGGATGTGCATTCAGAAGAATCACTTTAACGTCTTCTTAAAGTTGCTATCAGGTGAACGGCTTGCCCTGGCACCGCGAGCATGGTTGATATGCCTTTTGCATTTTAGGCGCACTGGATTCCACTTCATGGGATGGGTCGTTTTCCTAAAAAGATTCGCCCTGGCAATTTCGGAAGATCCCGCGACAGCGACCAACCGATGGCCGATAACGAAGTAGGGGAGACCCGCCATTTTCTGGGAGGCCTCCACGTTCTCAAACGGCGCACGCGGGCGCCCTGAGGCAAGACTCAGAAACGGATCACGATTCCGGCGGATGGTTGCGCCGTATGGGCCGTGACGTCGGAATTCAGGCTGGAAAGTTCAAAGTCCGGCCGTTTGTAGACCAGGCCGCGGTATTCCAGGCGCAAGGAAAGATGTTTGGTCACGTCGTAGTCGGCGCCTCCGCCATATACAAACGCGGCCTTGGCTTGACGCCGTGCTCCCGGTACGATACCGCCCACGTTGCCTGTCGGATCAAAGACGAGCGCCCCGCTTCCGGAGAGGAAATACGGGTGCAATCGTGCGACGCTTATGGGCGGAGCCACAACCAGAGAAGCGGTCGCTTCGTGAATATTGCTTTGAACGTTGAAGGCTCCCAATGCGGTCAGGTTGAACTGCGTATTCCTGACGTAACCGTAGTTCGCCTCGGCCGCGAGCCAATCGTTGAAGTGATATCGGTATCCCACCAGAAATCCACCGGCATCTGTCGTGTGTTGTGACACTCCCCGCCCCTGTGAGTCTTTGGTGAAGAATCCGGTTCCCTGCAAGCTCACCTCCTGCCGCGGCCCTTCGGAAGCAAAGCTCGCAGGAAGCTGCGCCACGACAATCAAAAAAGCAAACACAGCGAGTTGACGAAGCCCCTTCATCGTAGTTGTCCTTTCTTTCCTCTATACGTGAACAGCGCAATCCACACCGCTCGCGCTCATTTGCGGGCGCTACGGCATGCGAAACTCCAGCCGAGACAGGCGAAAATGATTCTCCCGTCTCCGGCTTTCGCTTCCTTGAAGAGCTCTTCGCGATCCTCAGTGCACTCTTCTCGTCCGATACATCGAACTGCCGAAAAGATTCCGAATGGTGGTGGTCGCTGTGCCTACTTTTCTGGTGGTCGTTGTCCGATAGAAAGTCTGAATCCTTCACAGATTTGCGGCAGTCACATGGGATGAATTCGCGGGAGTCAAGCCCGATGTGCAACTCGCCGATCAGTACGCCTCCGACTTCGCAAAAAGTGCCAGGAAGAGAGGAAGGAAACAACGTAGGTGGCGATCGCGGCGCACCGGAATTCTGGGTCTGCCTGACGGTTCCCAGCAGAGTCGAAGCCATCAACCCAACCGTAAACAAGTTGAAGAAAATCCTGAAAGCGGCGTGTCTAGAGCGGACTCAGGTGTTCGCCATCGAGACCGCGTTACGCGAAGCTCTCGCCAACGCCATCGTGCACGGCAACCGTCTCAATCGCGCCAAGAGCGTTCGCGTGGGTTGCGGTTGCAGCGAGCGGGGAATTCACATTGTGATTGCGGACGAAGGTGATGGATTCGATCCGGGAGCCGTCGAAAGCCCTCTTGCCACCAGGAACCTCAACTCCGACCACGGAAGGGGCATTTTGTTGATCCATTCGCTCATGGACGACGTGCGCTTCGAAAAGGGGGGCCGCGAGATTCATATGTGCAAGAACCGGGTGCGTAAGAGCGAGAGCAAAGGGCAGCATGAATGAAAAACAGCAGATCGATGCAACACCCGCTCTGCCGGCCGCTCTCGGCTGCGTGGAGCTGTGGGCTGGCAATGATCTGACCCACCGCCAGGTCAAGCTCGCTGGGCTCGAGGCCGACGTTTTTTCTCAGCCTTCTGGGGCTCCTGAGGGCGGCGATCTCTTCGCGCTCTTTTCCTGTGCGGGAGCACGCGAGGCACGAATCGTGCTGGCGGACTGCACGGGCCATGGGCACGCGGCGAGCCTCGTAGCGGCTCGCGTCCACGGTCTGATCCACCGGTACCGCGATCTTCCCGACAACTCTCACCTGCTGAGGGCCCTCAACGAGGAGTTCGCGGTTTCGGGACGGGAACTCGAAGGGCCGCTCCGCTTGTCAACAGCAGTGCTGGCGACGTTCGACCGGCAAACGGGCGAGTTCAACTTCGCCTACGCGGCGCATCCGCGAATGCTTTTGTGGCGCGCGCGGTATCGCCGCTGGGTGCCGCTCGACGGCTCGGCCGGACTCCCCGTTGGCGCCTTTGCAGGGTCCATGTACGCACACCAGAGTGTTCGTCTCGAACCTGCGGACATCGCCCTGATGTTCTCGGACGGTGCGACGGACGTCTTTTCGCCGGACGACGAGATGCTGACGGCAGAAGGGCTTTTGGAACTTGCCGACGTAACACTTGCGAGATTTTCGGGAGGATTTGATTTGCATCTCTTCGTCGAGGCGCTGGCCGAAGCCGTTCAGAAGTTTCACGGCGAGAATGACTTGGACGACGATCTCACGCTGCTAGCGTTGAGACGGTCGCAGTTCTAGCTGCTCAGCCCTGCGCAGCTTGATTCGTGCGCTCGCCACGGAATTCTTCCGGCCTGGAAACATGCCGCAAGAATGCGACTCTCAAAGTCTTATCGGCCTAGCTGCTGGAAGATCCCGCAGCTCGGGTCCACGCTCTCTCGGCGAAGGCATCGTCGACTGCGGTGCCGCAGACGTGATTCGTGTAGTTGCTCAGGGTTTTCACGCCGATGGCCAGGATGATCTGCAGGACCTGGGCGTCTTCATAGCCTGCGGCGCGAAAAAGGTCCAGGTCTGACTGGCGCGGCCGGCCGCGCTTCTGAACCAGGATTCGCGTGAAACGGCTGAGCGCGCGCAACCGCGAGTCGGGAATATCGGCTCCATTGCGCAGAGCTTCCGTCACTTCGCGGGGAACTTTCGATTGGACGTCAGCCAGGAAACTGTGTGCGGCCATACAGTACTCGCAGCCGTTTTCATAGCTGATCGACAGGAGAATGACTTCCTGCTCGACGGGCGTAAAGCCGGACGCCTGGCGAAACAGATCGTATCCGGACCGGTAAGTTTCGAGCAGGCCTGGAGCGTTCGCCATGTAGGCATACATATTGGGAATCATTCCCAGTTTCTGCTTCGCTGCTTCAAGCGTTGCTCGCGCCAGAGGCTCCGCTTTCTCCAACGGAACTTTACTCAATTGAACTTTTGCTTCGTTTGCCACACTTTCCTCCATTTTCGTTATTCAGTTTTTAGCTCGCTCTTTACTACCCGGAAGATTCGAAATACGCGCACTTCGGTCATTAACACGCTGGGCTGGCCGGATAGGAAACGGTGCGCAAGTACTCCCAGAAGCGCTCCGAAGACGATATGCGCCGTAAGCACCGTCATGGGAAATCCGATGGAGAATTGCAGACCGAAATATCCGACGCCCAGGGAAAGCACAACAGGACTGACCAAAAAGCCGAGGCCCACAAGAATTCCGTAGAGAGTGCCTGGCCAACGCCGACTCGCTCCGAGGATCAGGGCGTAGATCATCCCGAAGCTCGCGCCATTCCAGAAATGATAGGCCCACCCCGCCAAGTCGGATGTAAAAGATGGTCCCAGAGCAAAGCGGTCGAGAAGGAGCACTCCCATCAGCCGCGGAAGATTTCCGGGCATGTAACCCATTTTGAACCCCGTAATGCGCACGACTTCGAGTCCGACGGTCGCGATGGCGCCGGCGATCCCGCCCCAGACGATGGACTTTCCAACAGCAGGCGCAGATTTCCATCCGATGATTGCAACCAGAACCAGGATGACCGCGCCGGGGAGAAGAAAGTGTCTGGCGGATTCAGCCATGGTTCCGTAGCCTGCCTGCGCAGCGGGAAAGATCAGAGGAGCGACCGAAGCGGCGGCCAGTGCGATCAGGAGAAGCACGCTGTTTTTGAGGGTTTGCATGGGAAGGAACACTTGGAAGCCCGCCGCGATGAGGAGGAAGTCCCGGACAGGAGACCCCTCCCCCCGTGCAGCCACCTGTTAGTGGGTTGCCATCTGCGCCAAGCCCTGGATCTTCTGATCCAGCATCCCGGCGACCATGTCGATTTTCTGGCTGTTGAACTGCTTGAGGAGCGACGACGGCTTGTCGTAGCTGACATACGTCTTGCCATCCTGTCCTTCCGTCACAAACACGCGAAGAGGAACATAGAGGCCCACGCCATGGTCCTGTTCGAAGAGTTGTTTTCCAACGGTCGGATTTCCGACGAGGAACAGCGTGGCCTTGAGCTTAAGACCAGCCATCGAGAGCATGTTGCCCTGGTCCACCTGGGCCATGATCATCATGCCGCCATGGCTTACCGCAGACTTCAGTTGATCGATGGTCTGCTCGTACGACTTCGTGCTTTCCACCGTAACGCGCGTATCCTGAGCCGACGCTGCACTGGCAAATAGCCATGTAAAAGCGAGCCCAAGAGCCAAAAACGAGAATTTCATCTTCATTCGACCTCCTCCTTAAAGTTGCATTTTTCGTTCGAACAAGGTTGGGCATCCGAAGTCCCCGTCCGGGGACTTCGCTTTTTTGAAAGTCCGGAGCTTTGCGCAAGCTCAGCGTTAAACCCGTTTTCTTGTTCCGTGACATAGGACAGGCGTCTTGCGAAAAAGGATTCAAGTGCTGACTAGCTTCGCTTGCGACTGTTCCTGCGGACTCACGGTCGTTTTTCTGGGAATCTTCTCGCTCGCAGCGCCTATCTAACAAAAAAGAAGCGAGTGCGAGTAGATAGCCTCTGTAATGAAGAGAACGCCGTCGGAGCATGAGAGGATGCAGATGACTATTCAGATTGGCGAAGCGGCTGGCAAGGTCTGGCATTTCTTGAACGCGAATCCGCAATCCACATTCGAGCAGGCCTATAAATCCTTAGCGGTAGAACCGACGATGTTCTACATGGCCGTCGGTTGGCTCGCCCGCGAAGGTAACATCTTGTTCGAGGGAGAAGGCCGGAGGAGAAAACTATCCTTGAAGCCGGGCACAAACGGGGCGGGCCGGTAAACTCGGATGCCACACCAAATCAGGCTCAGTTGCGAGCGTGCCTGGCGCGAACTTTCCAATTTCATCGATGGCGACGTCGATCCATTTTTGCGGGCGGCCATCCAGCAGCACCTGCGCGAGTGCCGCCATTGCGCTGCTCTCTACAACAGCACGCGAAACGTCATCACTCTCTTCCGGGACGAGCGACTCGTCCAAGCTCCTACGGGATACAGCGAGCGCCTTCACGCGTTCCTCGCCGAGCAAATGAAGAAAGGAGCAGTTCGCTGAACGGCCCCGCCAGGAACTATCCTCGTACCTACAGCGAAGAATCTTTGAATCCTTTTTCTTCGAGTACCCATCGCATGGGCGGGGCTGCAGAAAGGTGCCGAGTGGACCTCTGCCAGCATGACTGACAGTCGAGGAAACATCGAGGCGCATGGGCCGGAGGACGATCTCCTTCTGGTGGACCGCGTGGTTGCGGGTGACCGGCGTGCGTTTGAGTCCCTGGTCCGGAAACACGAGCAGCGCGTTTTCCGGGTCACGCTGGCAGTGCTTGGAAATGCCGAAGACGCCGAAGAGGCCATGCAGGACGCCTTCGTCAAGGCCTTCCGTCACATCGATAAATTTCGGCGTGAGTCCCGATTCACGACTTGGCTGACGAGGATCGCCGTCAATGAAGCGCTGCAGAAGCGCCAGGCCCGGAAAAACGCTCTCTCGCTCGATGAGGTAGCCGAGTCGGAAGTAAAAGTCCTGCCGCACAGAAGTTATGAGTGGCATGACGACCCGGAGAAGCTTTACGGAAAGCAGGAAGTGAGAACGATGGTGGAGGATGCCATTCGTTCGTTGCCACCGATCTACCGCGAGACCTTTGTTTTGCGCGACGTTGAAGGCTTTCGCGCTGAGGAAGCGGCGGAAATCCTCGGACTCACGCTTCCGGCGATCAAATCGCGATTGCTGCGGGCTCGCCTGCTCATGCGGGAGGCGCTTGCGGCGCGACTGGAGAAGCCCCAGGGTCTGCCCAAAAAGATGCTCATCAAGGCAGGGCAGATGCGGGACATGATCGCGATGAAATTGATGAAAGCAGTCGGTCAGTAAGGACATACCACCATGGCGATACTGGATTGCAAGGAAGTACTGGACAACCTCTCGAATTACATGGACGGCGAGGGCTCCGAGGAGCTGCGCAGAGCCATCGAGCTGCACATCTCCCGCTGCGGCCGGTGCCGCGTCGTATTCGATACGACGGGCAAGATGCTGAAAATTGTGACGGACGTGGAACCATTCGAGGTTCCTTTGGGAGTGAGCGCACGTCTTTACGCCAGACTCGAGAAAGTTCTTGCCGAGGGATGAGCGTACGCAAATCTAGGACTGGGGAGGTGATGCGACACTTTTTGGATTTTTGACGAAGCCCGGGTCTCGAAGTTCCTGCAGTAGCGGATTTGAAAAACAACAAATCGGGAGGAGTAAATTCTATGAATTTGATGAAGAAGACAGCAATTGCAGCAGTCGCCTCGCTGATGTTGTTCGGGGCTGGCCTCACGCTGGCCAAGGACAAAACCTTTACCGGCGAGATCATGGACAGCCAGTGCGCGAAGGAAGGATCACACGCCAAGATGATGGCCAAGGAAGGCATGGCCGGCAAAGAGAACGACCCCATGGGCAAGGCAATGTGCACCAAGAACTGCGTCAAGATGGGCGGGAAGTACGTCCTATACGATGCCGCAAAGAAAACCGTTTACGAACTCGACAACCAGACCAAACCGGAACAGTTCGCCGGGCAAAAGGTGAAAGTTAGCGGAACCTACGACAAAGCAACAAAAACGATCCACGTAACCAGCATCGAGGCCGCGTCCTGAACTTGGATACACAAGGGCCGGCTCCCACCCCGTCGGCCCTCCCCTCTTTTATAGACCGGCATGGCGTTTTCGGAGTTCCCGGATGAAGAAATTCCTGGGGATTGTAGTGGTGGCCGTAGCGGTGATATCCGTGGCCGGCGCACTAACGATTTCACACATGAACTTGAGCGCCCTTCCGGAGCCGGGACCAACGGAAACCCGCCTTGCCACCGGGGCGAAGCGTTACCTCGTGCGCAGGGCAAGTCGAGGCATAATCGCCCCTGCGCCGAGAGACCCTCAGGCAAGTTTGACGGAAGGCGACAAAGCCTTTGGCACGGACTGTTCACCGTGCCACGGTGCCTCAGGACGGAAGGCAACCGATGCGGGGAGATGGATGTATCCTCGTGCCGCCGACCTCGGCTCGGCAGAGGTGCAGCGCTATTCGGACGCGGAACTCTTCTGGATCGTGAAGAATGGCATTCGCCTGAGCGGCATGCCCGCCTTTGGTAAACTGGAATCAGACGACACCATCTGGGATGTGGTGCGTCTCGTCAGGACGTTGCCGAGCAAGCCGGTTCCGGAGGGCGGAGGGACTGCACATTGAAGCGCGGACTGGAAGTGTTCCTGTTGTCTCTGTGTCTCTTGGGCTTCGGTTGCCGTTCTGGTGAGTCTCCGAGTGCTCCTATGGTCTCGCCCCTGACTGGTTCAAATGTTGGCCAGAAAATGCCGTCCTTCACGGCCCGCGACCAGTTCGGACGCGTAATCTCGAGCGACCAGCTTAAAGGTGCAAAGGGCACGGTGCTGCTGTTCTTTCGCTCGGCCGACTGGTGACCCTACTGCAAAGCGCAGCTCGTGCAGCTGCAAAACGCCAAACAGCGATTCGAAGCGCAGGGGTTGGGCTTGGCTGCTATCAGCTATGACAATCCGGCAATCCTCGAAGAATTCGCGGGTCGCCACAAGATTGAGTATCCATTGCTCGCCGATCCCGAGTCCAAGATCATCGCCAGCTACGGCGTGCTCAATCCGGAAGCCACCGGGATGACGAAGGGCATGGCTCTGCCTGGCTACTACTACGTGGATCCAGGCGGAATCATCCGGGAGCAGTATTTTGAAGCCAAATACACTGACCGGTTCACGGCGAACAATGTTCTGGGCAAACTATTCCCCGAGCTTGCCGAAGAGGTCTCCCAGAAGGTCGAGGCGCCGCATCTTGGGCTCGAACTGAGCCAATCCGACCGGGTCGTTGTTCCCGGCAGTCAGTTCAACCTCGAAGTGCGTATCGAACTGCCCGAAGGAGTACACGTTTATGCTCCCGGCGTGCAGGGCTACAAACCGATCCAATTGCAATTCGACCCTTCCGCCGCGGTCCAACTGACGCCTGCATCGTATCCGGCTTCAAAAACCCTCTATTTGCAGGCAATCAAGGAACAGGTCCCCGTATTCGAAGAAACATTCCGCATCACCACCGACGCAAAAATGAGCGCCGACCCCGACTTCATCAAGTCGCTAGGGCCAAGCGGAAAGACAGTAAGAATCAGCGGCAAGCTGAGCTACCGAGCTTGCAACGAAAAGATCTGCTTTCCACCAAGTTCTATACCAATCGGGTGGCAGGTCCAGATTCTGCCGCTGGACCGCCAGAGGTCGCCGGAAGCGATCCAGCACAAATAGTGAACCGAGGAGAGGCATGTATCGCCGATTGCGGTCCAGTGTGATTTCGTTGAGCCTGCTCCTATGGCTGGCGAGCAGTGCCTCTGCGCTTGAGCAGCAGAAGGAGGTAATCGTTGAGAAGAAGGAAGCGCACATTCCCGCTGGCGCCGGGCAGAAACCCTGGGATGTGACGCGCCACGTCATTGCGCTGAACGAGATTCAATCGGGAGGGCCCCCGAAGAATGGAATTCCCGCATTGGACCGTCCCGCGTTTGTGAGCGTTTCCGAAGCGGACCGAACGCTAAAGCCTCAAGACATGGTTCTCGGCACGGAATTCTCGGGGGTTTCGAAGGCGTATCCAGTGCCCATCCTGAACTGGCATGAAGTCGTAAACGACGACGTCGGGGAGCAGCCGGTCATCATCAGTTGGTGCCCACTGTGTGGTTCCGCGCTGGTATTCGACCCGCGTGTCAATGGGCACCGGTACGTTTTTGGAGTCTCGGGACTTCTTTACCACGAGAACCTTCTGCTCTTTGACCAGGAGACCGAGAGCCTGTGGTCTCAGCTTCGAGGACAAGCCGTCGCGGGCCCATTGGCCGGCGCTGATCTACGGCTCTTGCCCGCGAGCGTGGCCACGTGGCAAAGCTGGAAGGCGGAGCACCCGCAAACGTTGGTTCTTTCTTTCCAGACTGGATACAAACGCGACTACGGGAGAGATCCGTATCGCGAATGGCCGCTTGACCGACGCATGGCCCTCATCGTTTCGAAGCAGGGCCAGACAAAAATCTATCCGTTTTCGGAATTGAAAAAGGCGAAGTCAGCGGTCCAGGACGAGCTGGGCGGTGTCTCCTTCACGATTCTTTTTGATGGCAAACAGCAATCCGCCAGCGTGCAGTCCTCAAGCGGCGATGTGCCGCCGCATTTCACCGCGTTTCTCGGCAATGTACGCGCTTTTTTTCCCCACGCGGAAATTTACAAGGCGCGATGAATATGGGCAGCGATTGGAGGTCCCATGACAGGGAATGCCTACAATTACTCAGTGTTTAATCTCCAGGCGGAGCTGGGAAAATTCGAGGAGTTTGAAAACCTGCCGCTGCACGCGGGCCGGCGCGCCCCGGACTCTCCCGTGGAAGACCTGGAGACCGCCGAGACCGTGCAGTTGAAGGATCTCTGGAGCAATGGCCTTCTCATTGTCGAGTTCGGCTCCTACACTTGACCCTACTGTTCTCTTGCGTCCGCCGCCATGGAAGATATGGCGGCGCGCTACGCACACCGATCCGTGCGATCGGTATTCCTGTACACCCGGGAGGCGCACCCCGGCGAAAATTTCCGCCACCACACCTCGATGAAGATCAAGCGCCACAATGCCCGCGCATTCAAAGCCGAGTTTAACGTGCAGCGTCAGATCCTGCTCGATGACTTGGAAGGATCAGCACACCAAGCTTATGGCATGCTCCCGAACATGAGCTGGATTATCGGGCCGGGAGGAATGATTCATTACAAAGCCACATGGACGGATCCCGCCGACATCGAAGACGCGCTCAAATATGCTTTGGATGCTCTGGACCGGCGGGCAAAGAACAAGCTGCTTCCCTACCACTCGGAACGTCTTAAGTGGAGGGTACGCGATGACGACAAATTCAGAGCACGGCTCCTCAAAAACGGCCCGCAGGCGGTAAGAGATTTCTATGCGTAGATGCAATGCGGCGCGACCTTACTGATAGTGATGACGAGAAGAAAGCCCCAGAAACCATAAAGCTAGACTGCGCCTCCGAAGGGTGGGAATCCTCACTCCCCCGAATCCTTTTGCAGACCGTACCTATCTCATCGGCAGGACTCGAATCCTCTATGAGACGCCGCGCATTACTCATTTTCGCAGAATCCGCGCACATCGATTGCGCCCGGCGCGGCTGGCCCCGGAGCTTCCGTAACCTGCTTGAAATACACAGTTTCTGCGCGCAACAGCAAAAAGACTTTGATACCCATCTGTTCACCTCCGAGTTCTGTCCTGCAATTGAGCAGTTGACTGCGATCCATGCTCAGGCAGGAGTTTCCTTCGCCGAACGCCTCGACAACGCCGTGGAAGCGCTGGCTCGGCGCGGTTATCAGGAAATCGTCATTATCGGACGAGACTGCCCCGACCTCGATCATCGAGACATTAACCTCGCCTTCGACGAATTACATCGTCATAGACTCGTGATTGGTCCAGACCATCGCGGCGGCTGCTACTTGATAGGAATTCACGCCTCTGACCGCTCTAAGCTGAGAGGCGTGCAATGGCAGCGAAACACCGACTTTCGGGCGCTGCTCCGCCGTTTTGGCCCGCAGAACGCTTTCCAGCTTGCCGTGAAGATGGATTTGGACACCTGGGGCGATGTGCGTTTGCTAGCTCGATCCGCAAGCCGATGGCGGCACCTTGCGGAATTCCTTCTTGATTCTCAATTGACGAACGACACGAAGGCTTCTGCTGCTGAAAAGAGGGACCCCATACTCTTCCAAAGGAAAGATTGGCAGCTTCCTCCTCCCTCCCTTGTTTCCGTCAGGCACTCTTAGCGTAAGACCACGTTAAGCGATTTGGCCGGGGCAGCCACAGTCTTCCCACGGCGAAGGCCTCCCGAGCCGCAAACTTGTCCGTACGAACCGCGTGCAAAAGGATGATGACTCGGACCGTAAGAAACCATCTTGATCGTTACGAGGGAAACATGCCGGAAAACATTTCGAATGTCGAAGAAGCCGTCCGTCAGCGCTACGCCGACGGGGCAAGAAACGTGGAGGCCGATCTCTGCTGCCCGACCACGTACGACCCCCAGCTCCTGGCCGCAATTCCACAAGAGGTGCTCGAGAGAGACTACGGCTGCGGTAACCCCACTGGCTACCTGCGGCCCGGAGATGCCGTTCTTGATCTTGGCTCGGGCTCAGGAAAAGTGTGTTTCCTTGCGAGCCAAGTCGTCGGGCCGACCGGCCGCGTGGTGGGCGTGGACATGAACGACGAGATGCTGGCCGTCGCAAGAAGGAACGCGCCGGAGGTTGCACGAAAAGTAGGCTACGAAAACGTAGAGTTTCTCAGAGGCAAAATTCAGGACCTCGCGCTGGATGTGGACGTCCTGGACGGCTGGCTCAGCGGGCACCCTGTGCAATCCGCGGCTGACGTCGCGGCGCTGGAGTCGGCTATGAGCGACATCCGGCGTTCTCGCCCGCTCGTCGCAGACAATTCGATCGATGTGGTCATTTCGAACTGTGTTCTGAATCTCGTGCGGTCCGAAGACAAGAAGCATTTGTTCACGGAGATCTTCCGGGTTCTTCGCCGCGGAGGCCGGGCGGTGATTTCCGACATCGTGAGCGACGAGGATGTTCCGCAACATCTGCAACAGGATCCGGAACTCTGGAGTGGGTGCATTTCGGGAGCATTCCGCGAAGACCTCTTTCTTCGCGCGTTTGAAGACGCCGGGTTCTATGGAGTGACGATCCTGGAGCGTCAGCAGGAACCCTGGCGCACGGTCGAAGGTATCGAGTTTCGCAGCGTAACGGTCGCCGCCTACAAAGGCAAGGAAGGCCCTTGCTGGGATCAGAAGCACGCCGTGATCTATCGCGGACCATTCCGGCAGGTGGAGGACGACGACGGTCACGTCATCAAGCGCGGCATCCCAACGGCCGTGTGCGAGAAGACCTATCGCATCTACTCACAGGAACCCTACAAGTCCCAGTTTGAGCTGGTGCCCCCGCGAATTGAGGTTCCGCTGGAGGAGGCACGGGCCTTTCCGTGCGCCCACGGCTATCTCCGCCGCGATCCGAAAGAGACAAAGGGTCCGGGGTACCGTGTGACCACGGAAGCGCAGCCCTCCGCGTGCGTTTCCGGGAATGGTCACGGGAGCTGCTGCTGATGGCGCTTCCAAAGATTGCCTTTTCCATCCTTCACAATGAGCAAAGGTTCGCGCCTGATTTTGACCATGCGCTACTCGAGAACGGCTACGGCGTTCTGGTCAGGGAAGAAACCAAGACGCTGCAGGTCAATGTCGGGAAGTTCTGCAACCAGGCTTGCCATCACTGTCACGTCGAAGCGGGTCCGAAGCGCACGGAAATCATGCCTCCGGAAGTTGCTCGTCGCGTCGTGGAGATACTCGCGGAAAGCCCATCCGTCTCGTCCGTGGATATCACGGGCGGTGCACCCGAACTCAATCCGAACTTTGAATGGATGGTTCGCGAGTCGCGCGCACTGGGCAAGCACATTATCGACCGCTGCAACCTGACCGTGCTCTTCGAACCGGGGAAAGAGCATCTGGCCGATTTTCTTGCAGAGAACCGCGTGGAAATCATCGCCAGTCTTCCCTGCTACACCGCGTCGAACGTCGACCAGCAGCGGGGACGAGGAGTTTTCGAGAAGAGCATCCGCGCGCTTCAGCTCTTGAACCGGCTCGGTTATGGAACTGCCGATTCACCCTTGCATCTGAATCTTGTCTATAACCCGTTGGGCGCTTCGCTGCCGCCCCCCCAAGAGAAACTGGAAGCGGACTATAAGAAACAACTCCTTGAACATTTCGGAATTCAATTCCACCGCCTCTACACCCTGACGAACATGCCCATCAAGCGGTTCGCAGCGTACCTCGCTCAGAACCAGATGCTCGGGCCGTACATGAGCTTGCTCGTGAATCACTTCAATCCTTCCACCGTATCGCAGCTAATGTGCCGCTCTCTCGTGAGCGTGGGCTGGGACGGCAAACTCTACGATTGCGACTTCAATCAGATGCTTGACATCGAGATGGACGGAAAACACGGCGAGCCCCTGACGATTTGGAACCTCGATTCCTTCAGCGGCCTTGCCGGAAGCCGGATCGCCACTGGCAGCCATTGCTTCGGGTGCACCGCTGGGGCCGGATCGAGCTGCGGAGGATCGTTGCAATGAACGTCGAACTAATTGCTGTAGCGCTCGCCGGAGTCCTGGTTGCTTATTTCAACGGCGCGAATGACGTGTCCAAGGGAATCGCCACGCTGGTCGGCAGCGGCGTGACCAACTACCGGCGCGCCATCCTCTGGGGAACGCTGTGCACCGGCCTCGGTGGACTTTCCGGCGCGTTGCTGGCCACGGCCATGATCCAGACGTTTGGAAAAGGCCTTCTCTCCGATGGAACCACTCCCACCTTCGCCGCCGCTTTGGCGACGATACTCGGAGCCTCCGCCTTCGTAGCGGTTGCCACCCGCACCGGCATGCCAGTGTCTACAACGCACGCGATCGTAGGTTCTGTCGTCGGTGTCGCGGCACTGGCCTATGGCTTCGCCGGAATCCGCTGGTCCGTTCTCCTGAGCAAGATCGCACTTCCGCTCCTGCTGAGCCCGGTTCTCGCTCTCGTTCTCACGTCGGCCGCGATCCGGCTGTTGCGTTTGATCCAACGCCGGTATTTTCCGGACGCCGACTGTGCCTGCGCAACGGTCGAGTTGACGCCTGTCGCAGCGGGCGTCGCCATGGACGGGACCGCGTGCGCAACCCTGGCGTTGCCTTCCTTTGGCGTAAAAGTGGCAGCGAAGGAAGAATGCGCGGCGGACCGTACGACGTTTTTGGGGATTGGCCCTCATCATCTGCACTGGCTTACCAGCGGCGCGACCAGCTTCGCGCGCGGCATGAATGACGCGCCCAAGATGGTCGCCATCGTCCTCGCGGCCGCTCTTCTTCACGGGCACTATCAGATCCGTACAAGCGCGTTTGTTCTGGTGACCCTGGGAATGGTGGCGGGCAGCTGGCTGGCCGGCAGGCGCGTCACGCGAGTACTCGCGGAAAGAATCACGCCGATGGGTCACTGGGAAGGCTTTCTAGCAAACGCGGTAACGGCCATGTTGGTGATGCCAGGCGCCGCGCTGGGCCTCCCCATGTCCACAACGCACGTCTCTTCTGGCTCGATCATGGGCATCGGGCTTCAGGAGAGAGCGCAGGTCAATTGGAGAACTGTGCGTGAGATGCTCCTCGCCTGGATTGTCACCCTGCCCGTTGCTGGCCTACTCGGAATTCTCGTGTATTTCGCGCTCCGAGGCGCTCACTTTCAGCCATGAAAACAAGAACGAAGCTCGCCATATTCGTCCTCCTGCTGGTAGCCGTTGTCCTTGCAGCGAGGTTCTTTCCGCTCAGCCTGTGGCTGAACTCCTTTCTCGAATGGGTTCGAGGCCTCGGGTTCATCGGGGCGCTGCTCTATTTTTTCGTCTATGTCCTCGGCACGGTTCTCTTTGTTCCCGGCACGGCGCTCACGCTTGGCAGCGGCCTGCTCTTCGGCGTTCTCTGGGGAACGCTGCTTGTTTCTCTCGCCAGCGTTTCGGGCGCCACGCTCGCGTTTCTGATTGCGCGGTCGTTCGGCCGGGAATGGACGCGCAAACGTATCGAGCGCTATCCGAGGTTCAACATCATCGATCGAGCCATTGGTGAAAACGGATTCAAGCTGGTCCTGCTGATGCGCCTGCAACCGGTGTTTTTGCCGTTCGCCATCCTCAATTACGCGCTGGGGCTCACCCGCGTGCGCTTGCGTGATTATGTTCTGGCTTCCTGGATTGGGATGCTGCCTGCAACCACGCTCTACGTGTATATAGGGACTTCACTCAAAAGCATTTCTGACCTGGTTCAGGGAAAGTCGCCTTCAGGCAATCACTGGCAGCAGTTGCTGTTTTGGGGCGGACTCGTGCTCTCGGGCGTTCTCGTCTTCGTTTTCACACGCATCGCCAAACAGGCTCTCGAAAGCCGTTTAGAACCGGCAACGGAGTCTCTCCAGGGAGAGGCGCAATGAACCCGAGCGGCGCTCCGGTAGTTGCCCCTGACGATGCCTACAACCGCGAACTGCTTCGGAATCTTCATCCGGCGAATTGGGAGAACCCTGCGCCGGTGGGCCGGTACAACCTCGTGGTGATCGGCGCCGGAACTGCGGGTCTCGTGTCATCAGCAGGTGGCGCAGCGCTAGGTGCAAAAGTAGCCCTGATCGAACGGCATCTCATGGGAGGCGATTGTACGAATTATGGCTGCGTGCCTTCGAAAGCGGTCATTCGCTCCGCGCGAGCCGCCTACGCGATTCGCGAAGCGGCAAGTTTCGGGCTCTCAGCGGCTAGCGCCGATACTGTCGATTTTCCTCGCGTGATGGAACGCATGAGGCGTCTCCGCGCCCAGATTTCCGCGAACGATTCCGTCGAGCGCTTCACCAAGTTGGGCGCCGACGTCTTTCTCGGTGGTGCCCGTTTCGTAGGTAGAAATGAAATCGAAGTCGATGGCCGCAAGCTCTCTTTTTCAAAAGCGATCATCGCGACGGGAGCCCGCGCGGCTTCTCTCGATCTCCTGGGGTTCGCGGAGGTAGGGTACCTGACCAACGAAACGATCTTTTCTCTTGAGACGCTTCCTAAGACGCTGCTCGTGATCGGCACGGGCCCGATCGGGTGCGAGCTGGCGCAAACGTTTCGACGCTTCGGAAGCGAAGTGATCATCGTCGGGCGGGGCAACCGCCTTCTGCACAATGACGATGCGGATGCCGCGGAAATCGTGCGGAAGCGCTTTGAACGCGAGGGGATTCGCATCCTTTTTGGTTCAAAGCTTCTCCGCGCGGAGCGAGCAAGCGGAAAACGCCGTGTCTACCTCGACCGGGGAGGACGGCAGGAAGCAATCGAGGCAGAGGAGATCTTGGTGGCCCTTGGCCGCGCCCCCAACATCGAGGGCCTCCATGCCGAGGCCGCTGGAGTCAAGACCGACGCGACGGGCGTTCTTGTGAACGACATGCTGCGCACCAGCAATCCAGATATTTACGCTGCCGGGGATATCTGCTCCTCCTACAAGTTCACGCACGCCGCGGAGGCCATGGCTCGCATCGCCATCCAGAATGCTATGTTCTTTGGCAGGAAACGCGTCAGCGATCTGGTCATTCCCTGGAGCACCTACACAGATCCCGAGGTCGCGCACGTTGGCATCACCGAGAAAGAAGCCGCCAAGCGCGGCGAAGAAATCATCGTCTTCACGAAGGAGCTTGCCGACACCGACCGCGCGATTCTGGACGGCGAGACCGAAGGTTACGTGCGCCTGTACATGAGCCGCGAAGACGGCAGATTGCTAGGCGCAACCATTGTCGGTTCTCACGCCGGAGAAAGCATTGGTGAAGCGGTTCTTGCGATGAAGCAGAAACTAAAGGTTGGTGACCTGAGCGGAGTCATTCATCCTTATCCCACTCAGGCCGAGGCCATCAAACGCGCTGCCGATCTTCAATACCGCTCCCGACTCAAACCGTGGATGCGCCGGGTCCTGAATACATACTTCCGGTACCGGAGATAGCGTGAAGCAACGCGGCTGCATCTGCCTTTTCGCCAAACCGCCCGTTCCGGGCCGGGTGAAGACCCGCCTCATCCCCGTCTTGGGCAGCGACGGGGCGGCAGAACTGGCCACGGCTTTCTTACAGGACAGCTGGATGGCCTTTTCCGAATTTCCGTGGGCCCAGCTGGTGCTCGCCTCGACCGACGAAACTTTGCAAGACCGTCTCGGAAATCGCGCAGAGGTTTGGCTGCAGGGTGAAGGGAACCTGGGAGCGCGTCTCGAGCGCGTCCTCGGACGCGCTCTTCAGGACCACCCCTTTGCCATCGCCGTAGGTGCAGACAGTCCCGGACTTCCTCAAAGATTCCTCGACGAGGCGCGTGTCGCTCTGACTCGCGTGGACGCTGTCATCGGTCCTTCCGACGATGGAGGCTTCTATCTCTTGGGTCTGCGAAGGTGTCCTAAGGGACTCTTCTCGGGGATACCGTGGAGCGCGCCGACTACTTGTCTTGAAACCATTGCGAAGCTTCAGGCGGCGGGCCTTACGGTTCATGTCCTCGATAACTGGTTCGACGTCGATACCGCAGAGGACCTTCAAAGACTGCGGGCTTTGCTGACCGCAAAGCAAATCGAAGCGCCGAACACGAAGCGCTTGCTCGAAGCTTATGCGGGGAATTTGTCGGACGACACGCCGCTGCGGTGCTCTGTGATCATCCCTGCACTGAACGAACGGAAATACCTTCCACAAACCCTTCTTGCGCTCGAAAAGCAAGAATGGATTCATGAAGTGATTGTCGCGGATGGCGGCAGCACGGACGGTACTCGGGAATGGCTGGCCGCTCAAACCTTCGCCCGAGTCGTGGACGAGCCTGCCGGAAAAGGAAATCAGCTGAACGCCGGAGCGCGAGCCGCCACTGGAGAGGTACTGCTTTTTCTTCATGCAGACTGCCGGCTTCCACCGGAAGCAGGCGATTCGATCGCTTCCGCGCTTCGCTCACAAGATGCGGCCGGCGGCTGCTTTGGGGTGCGCTTCACCGCGAACAAGTCTCGTTCGCTTCAGGTGGTTGCCGCGGGAATCAATCTTCGCGCCCGGCTGACCGCGGCTGCCACGGGCGACCAGGGGATCTTCGTCCGCAGGAAAGCCTTTGAGCGCATCGGCGGTTGTCCCGATTGGCCGCTCTTCGAAGACGTCGAGCTTGTCCGCCGCATTAAAACGGCAGGCAAGTTTGCCGTTCTCCGCTCGAAACTCGCGGTTTCCCCCCGCCGGCACCTTGCTCGCGGCGTTTTTCGTACCGTCCTGCTCATCTACGCGCTGCGCGTCGCGTACTGGTTCGGCGTTTCACCCTTCACCCTCAAGAAATGGTTCGACGACGCCCGGCCGCAAGCCCAGCCATCCGCCGAAGTCGAGCCCGCTCCGGAAAGAGTTTCTTGATGTACTCCGCGATCGTCTTCGATGTGAATGAGACTCTGCTGGATCTTGCAGCCTTGGATTCCGTATTCGCGGACCATTTCGGGTCGGCCCACTTCCGCAAGGAGTGGTTCCGCGAGGTTTTGAAGCTCGCCTTTGCCACCACAATCGTCGGCAAGTACTCGGATTTCGGAGTCATCGGGAAAGCCGCCCTCGAAATCGTCGAGAAGCGGCACAACAAGCTATGCGCGGAAGAGCAGCGCGGCGAAATCCTGTCCATGATGCGAAAGCTGCCTGCGCACCCGGACGTTCCTGCAGGGCTGGATGCTCTGAAAAAGTGCGGTTTTCCGCTTGTGGCGCTCACAAACTCAACGGGCCCTTCCGCCGAAGCTCAACTGACACATGCGGGAATTCGGCACTACTTTCAGTCGGTATTCTCAGCCGATTCGGTCAAGCGCCTGAAGCCAGCTTGGGAGCCGTACGTGTTTGCCGCCAAGAATCTCGGTGCCGCGGCGAGTTCTCTTTTGATGGTAGCCGCTCATTCCTGGGACCTTGCGGGCGCAACCGCGGCGGGGTGGAACGCGGCGTTCATCGCACGGCCTGGGCAGATTCTGGATGCCTTAACCGCGAAGCCCTGGCTTGTGGCTCCGGACCTCGGGCAACTCGCAAGTCAGATTATCGAAGCGAATCGCACAGGCAGATTACCGCGAGCGCCCCGCAATGACTGGTCCTGACGGCGCAGACGCTGGCCGTAGAGGCGTGCGCTACGTATTCAGCCGCGCGGTCTTCCAGCGGAACTGCATGATCGCCGGAGTCGTAGGCCTTCTCCTGACGATCACAAACCAACTGGACGTGCTCCTTGCTCAGCCGTTTTCCTTCCGGCTCGGGACGAAAATCTTCTTCAATTTTCTGATCCCTTTCGCCGTCTCTTCCACGAGCGCATTGATCAACAGGAAATAACGTTTGCGCACATGGTCCTCGCTCGAACAGATCGCGTGTACTCCATCAACCTTCCGGGAACTCAACGAGCAACGGCTGCTCGGCGGATTTGGAAAGAAGTCCCAGAGCCGCAAGGATGATTCGTCTCTGAAGCGGGGCATCGTCCGGCTCCCCCAGTGGATATCCCAGCGGACGATCCACAAACATTGCCCGCGGGGGCTTCAGACGTTCGGTGACCTCTCGCAGGAGCGTGATGGAGACAGTAGGAATTCCCGCCTTCTCGATGATGCTTTGTACCAGCCCCACGGACTGGTGGCACATCGGTCAAACCGGCGTCAACAGCACCGCATCGACGAGATCAGCAGCAATCTTCTCCGCAATCTCCGGCGCGGTGCTTTGCACGAGACGCCCCGGCGCGGTGATGGAACCCATCAGACTGAAGTGGCGCTTTGCCACCGCACCGATCAGCCGTTCTTGTTCTAATTCACGAAGGCGATCCAGAGGAAGCGCGAGATTCTTGTCTTTTTCAATCCCTGTATGGTCGAAGGCGTCGCTCTTGTGGCCAATCCGCAGTGTCGCGAGTGCAACATCCTCGAGAATTTCGCGGTACGAGTAATCCCCGCCTCGTACGGTGTGGTCAAACGGGGCTTGGTCCGCGCCGTAAAACGCCGCGCTGGTCACCACGGTTATGCGTGATTCGCTGAGCGGTTTCCGAAGCTGTGCGCCAGGGCGCCAGTCGACGCGACGATATGGATACGCCTGCATGTACAGGCGGTACTTGAGTTTGAGATCGGAAAGCTTTGCCATGGTGCTCCGTCACGCAGAGACAGCCAGACTCTGACTCCGAAAAGCCTTCGCCTTCGCCGCGGCCCACAAACTGTAGGCCAACCACAGGTAAACAGGCCCGTATTCGAGTGACAACATCAGCAGAGAAGTTTTGAGCGGTTCTCGGGCTCCGTAGGCGATGGGAGCCGAGTACGCCAGCACGGTCGTCACGCTCATGAGCAGCCAGGAAGCCCTGGGGTAAAAGCACAGGAACGGAATCGACCAGGTGAAGTACCAGGGGTAGGCCGTCGGAGAAAGCAGGAGCACGCCTCCCGTGAGAACAAAACTCGACCAGAGCGGCGAAGCGCGGCGTTTCGCCAGGCAGCCAATGGTCGCCAGAACGGTCAGGCCAGCGACAAGTTGAGCACCTTCTCGCGATCCAGTGGCGAAACGCAACAGGTGATACAAGCTCGCGTTGTTTACCCAATCGCGCGCGTAATTCCTTGCGCCATCCAGAAGATGCAAGCCGGCTCCCAGGAACGGAAGGTACAGCGCAAGCGTCACGAAGAGAAAGATGACCGCATGCTTCCATCGTACTCGCTTCAAAAACGTAACCAGCAGCATTGCCGGGAAAAACTTGGAGAGAAACGACAGCGCCAGCGCTCCCATGGAAAGCGCAGGACGGTTGGTCGCAAGCAAAAACAGCGCGGTCAGGAGTGTCAGGATTGCCAGCGAATCGAAATGGCCGCTCATGGCGAAGGAGATGAGGATGGTCGGGTTCCAGGCATAGGCGAGCACGCGATGCAGCGGCTGTTCCTTTGCTGCCAGCAGCAGCAACAGGACTCCGGCGCTTGCGAGGTCGAAGACCGTCGAGAGTCGTTTGTATGCGGGCACCGCTTCGACCAGCCGGTACATGAATTCACTGAGCGGCGGATAAATCGTAGGAGTCTCTTCTCCGGGCGGTTCAGGGTGCTCGGGATTTTGCAGCCAGGCCAGCCCTGGGGCGTTGGGAAATACTACGTACGGGTTCAGCCCAGCTCGCTGCGCTCGGCCGTCCCATTGGTAACGATAGACGTCGTCGGAGAGCGTCGAGGGTGCGGGCAGCAGCGCCACGCGAAACAAAACTGCAGCAGTTAGGATGACGAGAAGAGCGGCGGTCCCTAGTCGAAACCTCTCAACCAAAAATACGCCAACGATGTAGAAAATGCCGGCCAGTAGCAGGAGCCCAACGAATTCCGGCATGCGCGCTTCCACGTCCTCTTGACGCGCCACCCACAAGAAAATTGCAAGAAGCCCAGCCGCCAACACGACCAGCCCAAGCGTCATAAGACGAGGGACCCGCCGCCCGCGGAGTTCCTCCGCCCCATCACCCATACACGCTCAGCCTTCGGCCACGAGCTTTGAGATCGGTCCGCGTGCGGCACGGCTCAAAACGCAAAGCGTATTTGGCGATCGTGTGGAGAATCTTCACTCCGGCGCGCAAAGAACCCCAAACAGTCCCGCTGATCTTCGAGCGCCCGATTCGCGACCGGTAGCGCACGGGAACCTCCAGCGCGCGCAGGCCAACGCACGCCGCTTTCACTTGCATCTCCACAGTCCATCCAAATCCACGGTCCTGCATGTACAGGCGGTCGAGTACGTCGCGGCGGATCGCCCGAAAGGGCCCCAGGTCCGTGAACCGATAGCCGAACCGCCACTCCACCAGTTTGGTCGCCAGCCGGTTGCCCCAACGCTGCTGCAAGGTCAGTGCTTTGCGCGATTCTTTGCGCAGCATCCGGGACCCAAGCACGAAGTCCGCGAGATTCTCTGCAATGGGCCGGATCAGTGTTCCGAGCTCATCGGGATGGTCGCTGTAGTCCGCATCCAGAAACACCACGATCTCGATCTCCGGTCCGAGACAGGCAACTCCTTTCTGGCATGCCGCCCCATATCCCCTCTTCGGCTCGCTTTGCACCGTGGCGCTCAACGACTCCGCCGCGCGCGCCGTGCCATCTGTGCTGCCGTTGTCCACGACAATCACCTCGTCCACGATGCTCCGCGGAATATCCCGAAGAACCAGCTTGATTGCTTTTTCCTCGTTGAGGGCCGGAATGATTACGCCCACGCGGGGGCGGCGCGCGCCGAAGACGCCTCTTTCTCCGCCGCTCTTCACCGCTCGGTCCCGGCATGGCTGCTCAGAGAATTCAGGGACCAATCGTAGTCAAAATAGTGCAGCGTGGGCGGGTGCTCCCGGATGCGGCCGGCCACGTCGGCCGGCGCATAGCGCGCGATGAAGTCCAGGAGTTCGCTGCCCGAGACCGTCGCTTTGGCCCTCGCCCAAAGGCTTCCCTCATTGCCGGTGAAGTCTCCCGCATACCATTTGAAGATCGGAGAAACGTACAAGCCATTGTCCTTCGCATCGTAACGAAGTCCCCGATGCGGGTCGGCTAGGAATTCCCGCGCGGCCTGGTCCAATTGGCTGTCCAGTTTGTCTCCCGTGTACGCGAATCTCTGAAGCTTCGGACAACTCGCCGAAGCGCACACGATGGCGAAATGAATGCGCGGATCGTGCAGGTCGCGTCCGCGCTTTTCGATTTGATCGAGCGTCAGCTGTTCTCGCGCCACCCTATGCTTGCGCTTGTCGAAGAAACCGTTCACCTGTCGTACGCCTTCGTGCTTGCCGTAGACCGTGTCGAGCGCGTCCGCGAGCGTAAACCCGTTATACGCGTTGATCCAAAAAGCCAGTCGGTCCGAAGTGTTCTTGTAATCCGCGGGAGAAACTCCGGCCAATTGTTCGAGGAAGTGATCGAGAGCCGCGCGCTCGCGAGCGAGACTGGTGTAGTCTACCCAGCCGTCGTCCGTTACGTAGGTCCGTAACAGCCGGTCGTAGTCAGCGACATCGACGGCCGGCACGTCGCGAGCGGCAAGGTCCTGTCCTCCCTTCACGGCCGCGCTGCCTCTATCGGATTCTGCAGCGGTGGAAAGCTGTCCCGACCACAACTGCAGCGCCGTTATGGCCAGCATCGCCGCAGCCCTTCGCCAACTCCACCCCCATCGTGTATTTCGAAGCATCCTCAACTCTCCCGCTTCCAAAATCCCACCTGACTGCGTGATTCATCACCGCACGTGGGGATAGACCCTGGCCACACGTTGAGCCGCCACTCCGACTTCGAACAGCGCAACCAAAAGAATGTTCGTCAGCTGCTGCCGCACGATTCCACCCTGTATGAATCTCCTCGCGGAGGTCCGGATTCCTGCGGAAACCGTCGCGAACTTTCCTCGCTTCTTCAGCCGCTTCAGGAATTCCACGTCCTCAAGGAACGGCAGCGGCGCGAACCCTCCCATCTTCCTGAACACATCGTTGCGAACGAAAAATCCTTGATCCCCGAAATGGAAAAACCGCGGCGGGAATCGCGTAAACCAGGTGTAGGCTTTCAACAGCGGATGCGGACGATCAAACTCCAAGCGAAAGCAGCCACCTACCACACCTTCCTCGACGAGGGCCTTACGAACGTAATAGTCGAATCCCGGCGGCAGCTCCGAATCCGCGTGCAGAAACAGCAGTACGTCGGTAGTGAGACAACTGGCTCCGTGGTTCAGCTGCGCGCCCCGGTTCGGAAGAGAAACCGTTTCCGTATGAAAGAAACGACGCGCGATCGTTCGGGATTCGTCACTCGATCCCCCGTCCACAACTACGACTGGACATCTCCCCCGGCTGACCTCGTACAGGCGAGAAAGGTAGTAATCGAGCGTTGCACTCTCGTTGTAGACGGGGACAACGATGCCCACGGACAAACTGCATTCTGGTTCAGAGCCGCGTTTCATCCCGCCACGCAAACTTCCACCCATCTATGGACTACGCCATTCGATAGGTATTAAACGCAAAAGGATTCAGAGGGCCGCTGGCCAGGCGGTATACGGATATTTGAAAGATCCAGTGGGTGCCGAAGCTCGGGAAAGCACGCCTGGGAGCCCCTGGGGCGGGGAGTCCTGTCAGGCAGAATTTTCCAGCTTCGAAGTCGACCAGGACTCTGGCGACTCAGCACAGGCCTCCGTGGTTGTGGCCAATGAGTCGTTGTTGGCTCCCGTGTCTTAAGCTCCCGCCGGGTGAAAGTCGACTTCGCGAAGGTCGCGCATGGCTTTGGACCACAATTTCTGGAAGCCCTCAGCGAGTTGTTGTGCAAGCTCCTTGTCGTGGACTAGGAGCGATGCAAAGCGGCCTTCCGGCACGAATGGATGGTCGAGGCAAAGGATGACTGCGTCTTCATCTATGACGTGGAACGGGTGTCCGAGTTCTCCCGAGTAGCGGACGCCGGTCACATGCTCCAGGTGCGCGCGATGTTTGCGCAAAAAGCCAACCAAGTGGGGGGCCGTGCGGTAGGCAAACCCGAAGACGATTCGCTGGTCCAGTTTTCGCTCGGCGGTGTTGCGAGCGATCCTCCGCAAGATCGGAAATCCGTTTGTGGTCGCGGCATCAATCGCTGCCAGGTCTCCCTCCTCTAGATAGGACCAGATTCGCCGCTGCGCCGCAGCGAGGTGAATAACGTGCCGCTTCACGTGACTTTCCATCCCGAGTGCCAGGTCCACGAACGTTTTTCGTCCCCTCACCCGTCCTGCCTGGCTGCCCAGTACTGCCCTTAATTTCTCCGCTTGTTCTGAAAAGCTCTTGGCACGCTCGCGTGCAATGGCGATCAAGCGGTCCACCACCTCATCGCAGGGAAGTGCGGAATACAGTTTTGGGCGGGTTGGCTGGATTTCGACCAAGCCCATCCGGTCAAGCTTCTCCATCGCGAGGTAGATTTTGGACGTCGGAACCTCACCTTTACGGCAAAGCGTCTCGGCATCCGCAACTCCCTCAGCCACAAGAGCCGCAAGGGCTTTCCGCTCGTACAGCGTCAGCCCTACGTCTTCGAGAGCATCGAGATCAAGCGAGCGCATGGGAAGTTTTCTACTACATAGAGTAGTTGAAAGCAACGATTCGATTCCCTATCCTCGCACGGGAGAGGAAGGCAACAGGAGGAATCAACACATGAAGCAAAACTCGCAATTGATGCCGATGATCTCGGTGGATTCTGTTGATCACGCTCGTGGTTTCTATGTGGATGGGCTTGGCTTCGGTCATCAGATGGGCGTCCTCGGCAGAGATGGCCAGCTGGATTTTTGTACGGTTGTGTTGAATGGCGCGAAGGTAATGCTCATGCGGCCGCAAGACAGAATGGAAGGGACCAGCGCAACTTCTTCAAAACGGCCGGTAGAGATTTACCTCGAAGTGCCCGATGTCGATGCTTACCACGAGCAACTAAAGAAGCATGGAGTGAAAATCACCACGCCGCTGACCGATCAGTGGTGGGGAGACCGCACGTTTACCGTCATGGACCCGTTCGGGTATCAGATTTGGTTTTACCAGCACGTGGGCGAACCAAAGCCGCCAAAAGGCATGAAAATTGTCTGATAGATAAGGAGCAATACAAATGAAGCCAGTGCTTGATCCCATGCTGGATGAACTCCGCGAGGAGGCGTCCATTACCAAACGCGTCCTCGAACTTGTGCCAGGGGACAAGTTGGCGTGGAAACCGCATTCCAAATCCATGTCGCTTGGCCAGCTGGCTCTCCATGTTGCCAGCATCCCGGGCAGCTTGGCGAAGCTTGTTCAGTTGGACGAATTCGATGCCGCCCAAGCGAATTTTGAGCCCCCCGCCCCAAACAGCATCGATGAAATCCACTTGGCTTTCGGTCAAAGCATCCGAGCCGCTGAAGAATGCCTGAGTGCAATGACAGAGCAGAGAGCGCTTGGCAACTGGCGGTTGACGCTGAAAGGAAGAGAAGTGTTCCGCAAACCACGATTGGGCGTGCTGCGGTCGATCCTGCTGAATCATTGGTACCATCATCGTGGGCAGTTGTCCGTTTATCTTCGGCTGCTGGAGATCCCTGTTCCTGTGATCTACGGTCGTAGCGCCGATGAAAACCCGTTTGCCTGAACGCGTGCACAACTTGGGAGGCGCAAAATCAAACGTGGCTTTTGATGAGAAGCTGGCACGACGAGTTCGCAAGCTGCTGAGTCACGAACCTTCGCTAGTGGAGAAGCGCATGTTTGGCGGTCTCGCCTTCATGGCCAATGGCCACCTGTGCTGCGGAGTCTTGAACGGAAAGCTTGTTTTGCACGTCGGCAGAGATGAGTACGAACAACTACTCTCACGCCCACATGCATGCCACATGGACTTTACGGGACGCCCTATGCGCGGTCTCCTTTACGTGCGCCCTTCTGGCTTTCGCACTTCTCATCAATTGAGGGCGTGGATTCAACGGAGTTTGCGATTCGTTTCATCCCTGCCATCGAAATGAGCTTGCAGCGATTGAAGCAACAAGGCCAGCGTCGCCGATCACCATTCAATCGACCGCTGCGAGTCGTGGGTCACGAAGGGCACATGTTCTCGAGCTTCCCGAGTCAGTGCAATTCGAAAGGCAAGTCGCACGTTGGGCCGAACGCTCCTCTTTTCGATGAAGTTGATGGTCTGGCGTGCCAGGCCGACTTCAGCAGCAGGGTCTAGCTTCAAGCCATTTTCTCTCGAAGTTGAGCGCTGTACTTGGGTCCAATTGAACCAATTGGGGTGCAACTGGGGTCCAAAACGGTCGAATTTTCAGGCGAATTCAGCTAGCTTAGCCGTGTAAGACCAATTGGATCATCGTGGGATATCGAGCGGGCGATGGGAATCGAACCCATCTCCCAAGCTTCGGAAAGGTATTGGCGACGTTGGCTTCCCTTTCCCCGCGCCAAGGCAAACTCTGACTTAAACAGACGACTTCCATTCAACGACCCGACTGCGAAAAATAGTTGATCGCGGCATCGCATCTTGGGTCTTGGCCTAGATTAGGATGCACACCGCGCGCAACAAGGATTCGTCCAGATTCAACGGACCGTGCTTCGCTTCTTGCGCGCATCTGTGTTACGATAAAACTCGCATGAGCGCGCTGATTTTTACAGGAGATTTACAGGAGGTTTTGCCAGGAGCGCTTGCAGTCAGGGGCGAACCAGGCAGACAGTGCGCTGTATGCGAATCTTGCAAACGCCTTGTTTGCAAGGTTTTACGCTAAGTTGTTGTTTCCACGGTTGGGGACGTAGTTCAGTTGGTTAGAACGCTGCCCTGTCACGGCAGAGGCCGCGGGTTCGAGTCCCGTCGTCCCCGCCATCATTCTGAAAGACTTGCGGCACCGGAGTCGCTTCCGGGGCCGATTTTGTGACGTCGTTTGTGTCATAACTACCCCCCAAACCCCCTGCCTGACGGAGCGCGTCCAGAGCGGCGCGCTTGGCTTCGAGCCGGACGTGCGAGTAGTGTTCGAGCATCTTTACTGAGACGTGGCCCGCGATGCTCATAATCGTGCGGTCGCTCGCCTGCGACTCGGCAAGCTCCGTAATGGCGTGATGGCGCATATCGTGGAAGCGCAGGCCCCGCAGTCCGGCTGCCCGCGTGATTTGTCGCCAGGCCGTCCGCCACGTAGTCATCGGTCGCGTGGGATCGGGCCTTACGGTCGCGTGGTTTGAGCCGATTACCGGGCCTTGTCCCTCGCCGGACGGGAAAACGTACCAGTCAGGGCGCGTCTCGCCAAACAGCCCGATGGCGCGCTCCCGCAGGCGAAGCACAGCCGCCATCGCATCCGCATTGAGTGGAATCACGCGCTCGCCCGCTGCTGTCTTGCTGCGCCGGATGGAGAGCGTCCGCGAGAGGAAGTCAATGTCCCGCCACTGCAACCCGCGAATCTCGCAGCCGCGCATCGTCGTGTTGAGCGCGAGAATCATCGCCAGCCGCGCAATCTCCCATTCGGGCCGCGACGCGGCTGCTCTGAGCAGCCTGACTTTTTCCTCATGGCTGAGGGCGCGTCCGATGTCGCGACGTTCGGGCAGGCGCGGAACCTCATCGGCCACGGTAGCCCATCGCTTCGCCCGCTTGAGCACGCGCCGCAGAATGCCGATTTCCATGTTTACCGTGACGTTGCCGATTCCCTTCTCTTTGCGCCGACGGATGTAGGCGAGAATCGCTTCCGCAGAGATTCTTCCAGCCGGCGTTGCGCCGAAAAACTCGCTCAGGGGCTTCGCGTGGGCCGCCTCTGATTTCTGAGAGCGCGTGCCGGTGCGGGCCTTGCGTTCCTCAAGGTAGCGTTTGAGAGCCTCAGTGAACGCCAGCCGCGCAAAAGACTGTCCTGCCACCGACAGTTTGCCCGCCTGCGCCTGAGCTATTAGTTCTTTCTCGCGCGACAGGGCCTCGCGCCAGTCTCTTGTGCGTTGGCCCTGTTCATCACGGATAGGCTGACGGTAACGCACTCCATTCACCGAGAAGTCTGTCCACCACCACTTGCCGCGTCGAAATAGAGCCATTCATTTCCTCCTTTCGGTTGTCTTCGCAAGGTTTTCGCGAAACCATTGCCGCTTGTACACACGCCGGCTGAGGCCGAAGCACTCAGGGTTGCAAAATCGTGTCGCAGGTTTCTCTGCTGCGAACGGCTCACCACATTGCAGGCAAAACTTGGCGCGCCATCGTTCCACCGAAAGCAGCAGGATTGCGCGTTGAAAGTCGAACACCGGCATGTCCGCGAGCTCGTCCCGCCACGGGGCCGTAGGCGACACCAACAGCCTGATTGTTTCTGTCAACGGGAATTTCTCGGACCATGCTTCCCGCAGGACGGTTTGCCAAGCGCGCCATCCTGACACTGGAGCCAACTGCGGTAGCGGCTCATCGGAGTCGACCGGCCCTGGGGGCGCAGGATTGATTTGCCACTGCCAAAAGGCGTCAGGGAAGAAGGTGGGCCAGGCCAATTTGAAATTGGTGATGTCGGTCGTCGTTCTCACTTTCAAAAATTGGGAGAGAGCCATCGCGTAGAGCGACGATTCCCGTCTGCTATCGCGCCGCTTCGCTTTCCTTGACATGTGCCAACCTTTCGACCGCTACTAGACACTTTGAAAACTAGGGATGATTGTACATGTTGACAGGCCGTCTGTCAAGAGCGAAAATGATGATGTTGAAAGGGGGGTTACGCAAATGACTAAATCTGAAACCAGCAGCTATCTGACTCCAAGGCAGGCCGCCGATTTAACGGGCGGGTCGTTGGTGCAAATCTATAGGCTGTTGGGCAACGGCAAACTTCGGGCCAGAAAGCTGTATGGCGTCTGGCAAATCAGCAGCGAGGCCATTGAGGAGCTGAAGCGCACTCACCCGCTCCTGGGACGGCGCTAGACGAGGGGCACCAATGGAAAGATTAACTTATAGCATCCGCGAGGCCGCGGCCATCATCGGCGTGTCCCCACGTACCGTGATGCGCGAGATTCAACGGGGCCGCCTAGCCACCATCCGCGTCGGGCGTCTGGTGCGGATTCCAGTGCTGTCGTTGCAGGCGGCGTACGGCAGAGGCGAACCGAAAGCGGCGGGGGCCGGGGGTATCGCATGACGAACGCATTGTGTAATCCGGTAGATGATCTCTGGTACAGCTCCGAACTCACACGAGATTCTCAGCTGCGTCACAAACGGTGTGGGCTGTATTTTCAGGTTTGTGGTGACCCGCAATGCTCGCACAAAGAGTGCAAACGCTTCTGGTCAAGACAACCGTCACAGACGGCTGTGGCCGCCGCTACCGCCCGAGCCACCGACCTGCCAATTACAACGGTGACCACCACCGACGCAAAGCGCGGCGAACAGCCGGTGCCGAAGGATGCAATTATGCGGCTTGCCCGGCTACAACGTGGAACGATTGAATACGATTTGACGCTAGATGCTGTTCGTAAATCGTTTGGCCCGGGCGTTCGTAAGGCAACCATTGAGGCGCTCGTCGCGGAAGAGAAGACAAGGTATGCGTCGCAAAAGGCGGCTGAGGAAGAGGCGGAGCGTCAGAGGCGAATTGCTGCGGCTGGCCCGGTGGATGGTTCGAAGCTGTTGCGGGACATCGACCGGCTCATAGACACTTTTGTGGAGCTGTCGCGGGAGCGCCGACTCTGCGTAGCCACATGGATTTTACACACGCATGCGGTAGATGCTGCCCACTTCACGCCTTATTTACATATTCGATCACCGCTTAAGCGCTGTGGCAAAACGCTGTTGGAGCGGATCTCGATGAACCTCGTAGCAAAACCGCAATTCGCATCGACTATCACATCAGCCGCACTTGTAGACAAGGTGGCCGCCGGTTGCACGCTGTTGCTCGATGAGGTAGACGCTGTTTTCGGCGGCGGCCCGGTCAGCGAAAGCACTGAGACGAAGCGCGCCATTTTGAACTCCGGGTATGAACGGAGTGGCCGGGCCAGTAAGATGACGAAGGACACAAATGGAAATTGGATCAGCGCAGACTACGTCACGTTTTGCCCGAAAATGGTTGCAGGCATCGGTCGCTTGCCCGACACGATTCAGGACCGCTCGCTGACTATTCTCATGTTACGCAAACCAAAGGGAGTCGCGAAAGACCGTTTCATTCTGACGAAGAGTGCGAAGGGGCGCGCCATCCATGCGAGACTGACCGAGCTTCGCAGCCGGATTGAATTATGGGCCTCGCAAAATTTGCAGGCGCTCGCGGCGGCTGAACCAGCGATGCCTGGCGAGTTGGATGACCGTGCAACTGAAATTTGTGAGCCGCTCGTTGCCATCGCGGACGTTTGCGGTGGGGAATGGCCTGCGGCTGTCCGCAAAGCGATTGTGGCGGTTCGCTCAGGGCAGACCGCCGACGATAACAACGTGGTAACGGATTTGCTGACCGACATCCGACGTGCATTCACGCAGCCAATTGCGGCGATTCGAGATGGCAAAATTTCAACGAGAAACCTGGCCTTGTGGCTCGCGTCGCAGGAGCGGTGGGAGCACTTTCATGGCCGAGGACAGCCGCTGCAGCGCCGTAAACTCCTTTCGCTGTTGCGGGACCTAGAGATATCGCAACACTCGGTTCGCATCGATGGAACTCGCGAGTGGGGCTTCGAGGCCGCTGACTTTGAACAGGCGTTCGAGTCCTGCCTGCCTGCGGTCACCGGCGATGACGCGTAAGCCTCGCACATTGCCTGGCGGGGATATCCGGCCAGAGGACGATCCTGCACTATGGTCACCGACGTATAAAAGCTGCAGCGGGAAGGGACCGTATCGAATGACCGAACAAGGCAGGTTGCGCAGGCAGCGGCAAATCGAACAATTCCGGCAGCGCGGCCTGGCTCGCAGGTGGCGGTGTACCGAGGAGACAGAGTTACTTAAACAATATATTTGGTACGACACTTACTTTGGGCCGCGGCATTCGGAGAGGTGGCTGGCCGCCAAGCTGAGCGTGAGTCAGAGCTACATCCACAAGGTGCGTTGCAAACAGCCTCCGGGTGGACTGACCTCTGTTTTGAGCGGCGGCTGTCCTACTGACGCTGAACTGTTAGCCGCTGCAAATCGCACCTCTGAACAGGCTATCGCGTGGCCTCACCGCTATCAGCCGCGTGTTGTGGCCCGGATTGACCGCGACTGTCTATAGAAGCGGTGGCGGCCTGACCGACCTCGGGCAATGATCCCCCAACGTGCAGTACCCAGGTGGCCACTTCGGCGCTGCGGCGGGCCTGCGGGGTGCGCACAGCCGCTGGTAGCTGCCACACACCGGGCCTGACCGCGACTCAGGACCCTTGAGCCGGGTGTTGCACGCGGGGTGACCGGCCTGGCTGCGACCCCTTTTACGGGTAATCAAGCTACCAAACATTTTTTTTAGGCATATAGAGAGAGTTTACATCTGTGACAACGTGACACCCCGCATAAACATTGGCTTGTCACGCCTTTCGTGCATCTGTGACAAATCGATTTGTCACGGATTACGAAATTCTGTGACACCCCGCATAAACATTGACTTGTCACGTTGTCACGGATGACTTCTTCTCTATTGTGTGAAAAAATATCGTGCACCCCGCGCTCAGGCGGCACCCTGGAGCGTGGCTCAGGCACCCCGTTAGGCGGCAGACGGGACCGTCGTCCCAAAGCGGCTCTCAGAGGCCACCAAATCGACCTGGAATGCCGCTAGCGGTCGCTTAGGGGGCCTGGCCAAGCGGGCTAGGTAAGATGGCGCTGAGGGCGCTGCGGGAGCCGCCAAATCGACCTGGAACGCGTTCTACGAAGCCATGGGGGGCGGGCAGGTTTTTGGACGGAAAATTTGGGTGCACACATGCATGGGCGATGCGGGGCCGGGGGTTTTCGGGTGCTTCGGGCCGCCTCCGCCGAGCCAGACTGCGTCAACACAATGGGTGCGGGCCACCCGCGCGCGCAGCGTTTTGTGGCGTGATTTGTGACGTAACCCCGGCTGAGCACCCTAGTCTGCGGGTGTCCAGTGCGGTCACTTGCTGTCAGGCTGTGCGAGCGCAAACGCGAGGAATAGCAAGCGTTTCGCGTCACTTGAGACTTCTCGCGTCACTTGCTGTCACCTTCACCTGTCGAACTGTCACGGCAGAGGCCGCGGGTTCGAGTCCCGTCGTCCCCGCCATTCCTTTCAAGCACTTACAAAGGACGCCGGAAAAAGCCCGGGTCCGTTTGGGTCCAATAAGCGCCGCGTATCGAATCCGTGGATTTTGAACCTGACATGGGTGTGCCGGTAAAGTTGCAAGGTGGTCATCAGAGCTCCGAAGCAGTCGCATATGGTGTACCTGATGATGTGGCGCAGCAAATACAGCAGGATTTTCAGGACCATTGTCATTGGTATCAGCGGGGCACAAAGCTACCTGGAGGAGCACACATACCTAGTTGCCAAGCTGACGTGGTTCCCGATGAGGTGGCCGGCTACTCCGACGTCAGTACCTACGGACACGTAGATAACGGAGATGTTACGACAGGACCGTTTGGTTTGCTGAGACACATCGGAGAGGATCTCATTTGGGGAACGATAATACAGGCGCTTCACTG
>Ga0209581_1000816_pt1 | contig 46680 bp, 75 predicted proteins | sample Coa_R2_FD_187160 | JGI IMG/M metagenome (GOLD analysis project Ga0209581, IMG submission 187160) | Surface soil microbial communities from Centralia Pennsylvania, which are recovering from an underground coalmine fire - Coalmine... | ecosystem: Environmental > Terrestrial > Soil > Unclassified ...
CCGGCGGACCGTGCACGACGCGTGCCAGCGTGGCGCTCGAGGCGGGGCCTGGGGTGGCCGCCGCTCGGCTGTTGCGTTTGTGCCGCCCGGTGTTCGCCGTTTGTTCGCTTTTCCCGCGCAAGTTCGCGATTTTCCTAGGGAATCGCTAACTGGCATTCGCACGACGGTGCGGCACGTTTGCCACGCTTGAGGCAAGACCTCGAGACGCTCCATCCGGATGGGGCGGGGGGGCGGTCGGGGGGGCGGTGCCACGGTCGGGGTGCCGGGCGTCGGTCAGGAAAAAACGTTGAAAATGCGTGAACTTTTTGCGGGCAAAAAGGTCTTCGCAGGGTGCCCGCGGGGTGCCGTTCGGGGACTTTTTGTGGGACAAAAAGGGGGGTCGCGCGAAAAAAGGTCGCGGAGTGATTTCGCAGGGAAATCGCGTGGTTGGCGCGCTCGAACGGTGTTTGAGGGACTTACTTTTTTCGGGGCGGCCGTGGGTCGGCGGGCGCGTCGCGAGGATTCGCAGGAATGAGAAAGCTCAATGAAATCAATTATTTATAATTATATAATATATATATAAAATACAATACGTTATATAGTGGGGGGTCGGTCAGGCGGGGTGCCACACCCGACAACGGGTGGTGTGTGGCATTTTGCCACACCCACCGGCGCGGAGACGGGCGCGCGCCCCTCAAAAAAATGAAAAAAGGGGTCCCCCGCGCGAAATCCTCAGCGATTTCGCGAGCTTAAGTGCCCGACTTTTTATAACAAAAAGTCAAAAAAGTACCTGGAGGGCGCGAATGCGACCGGATGCGTGTCCTACACGCACCCGCGGCGGAGCGTGGCTCCTAGGGCCGTTTCCGTGCGAAATTTGGGCATCCTCGAGCGGAGCGCGGCGCGGGCGATCGTGGATTGTGATGCAATGCGTCGTGCGTGGGGGAGACGTGGGCGGGTTCGGCGCGCCGCTCCTAGGGCCATTTCCGTGCGAAATTTGGGCATCCTCGTTAGGGATTTTTTCCTAGCATGTATAACGTCGCATTTTTATCATGGAGGGAATTCGCGGACTTACGAGCGCGTCACACAGCACAGCGTGGCGCATGGCGAAGCGAATGGCGTAGCGCACAGATGGGCGCACCGCAGGATGCGTGGCGGAGCGCATGGCGGAGCGCACCGCGGGCGCTTTGGCAGGCCCCAACGCTCAACGCACGGCACTCCGCACAGCACACCGCACAGCATGCCGCACAGTGGGTGCTATGCGGCCTGCGAACCCCCTCCCACCCCCGCCCATGCGGACGCGAAGACCCTCCCCCATATGCGCACCAAAAAAATCGAGTGTTATATAACGCTCGCGGTTGACGCCGGTGCGTTATAGTGTTAGTGAACATGAACGGGATGGGCGCCGTCCGCGGTTGCGGCGGGGGCGGTGATGAGGACGGCGCCCGTCCCGTGCGGTGCTGCATGACACCCCGCGCGCGCGCGAACACCTCGCTGTACCTCGACCCAGAGCTGCGCGAGCAGCTCCGGGCGCTGTCCCACCGGCTGCGGCTGTCCAAGTCGGACTGTCTCCGCCGCGCCTTGCGTCACGCGATCACGTGTGACGCCTTCCCCGGCCCCGGCGTTGCGGAGCGCTTGCCACCTCCTCAGGCGACTCCCGCGCCGGGGCGCCCTCCTGCCTGATGCGCAAGCGCTCCGTGCGCAAAGCGGTCAATCTGCCCCTCGTGCGACGCTTTGCGCATCGTCGCGGGAATACCGCACCGCTGCGCCCGTGGGAACAGCAACTCCGCGAACGGGTGCAGGACCGCACGCCAGAGCGGCGACTCTGGGCGGCCACGCTCGCGGAATCGTTGCGCATTATTTACACTGGACGCGATCCCGTGGACGTGTTGCGCGAGCTCGCATGGATCGAGGCACCCATTCGTGGCCCGCTCCAGTGCTTTGAAACGATTGCCGAAGTGCTCGACTTGTCGCCAGACGCGATTCGCCGCGACGTGCGCGCGGACGTGAGCGCTGGGCGCATTGCGGCGGTGCTGCCCCATGTTGGATAGCCGGGCGCGACGCGCGGCACTGCTCACAGCGGCCGGGTGTGCTGACGCGGACGTGTGTACCGCCGCGGGGATCACGGCGGACGAGCTTGCCGTGTATCAGCGGTCACCGCTTTGGCAGATGCTCGTGGAGCGCGCGCGGGGCTTGGAACCACAACCCAAGCTGGCCGATGTCCTCATGGAGGACGCGCCGACGAACGTGCGATTCTTGCGCGAAGTGCGCGACGGTCTCGTCGAGGACACCCCAGGTCGACTGCAGACGCGGCTGCGGGCGGCGCAGCTTTTACTGGATCGCCAAGTGGCGAGCGCGGACCAGCGCGCGAATGCGGAGACGGCGGCACGCATTGTGGTGGAAGGGCGGCTCATGGGGCAAATCCTGCACGCCATGCGCGAGACCGGCGTGCTGGACGTCACCCCGGAGGCGGTGGAGAGCGTAACGCAGGGGCCCGCAACGGCGCCGGCCGTGCCCGCGATTGTCACCCCGGAGGACTATGCCTCCCAACACGAAAAAGACGAGCCCTAGCCCCGAGAACCGCATCTCCGAGCGCCTGCTGGAGGCTGTCGGCGGCACGGAGTGGATTCAGCGCGCCGAGATGATCGTGGAGCGCAACGGCACCGTGCGGCAGGCGGGCGCGGATCGCGTCGATACGAAACTCATCACGACGTTCCGCACCGCCTGCGAACAATCGCTGTACTGCTTCCTCCGTGGTGTGCTGGGGCACCAGTTTCTCGATCCGGCGCTGCACAAGCCCGTGTGCGACTGGCTGACCACCATCCCGCCCTACCGCAAAATGCTCCTCATGCCGCGCAACCACGGCAAAACCACCATCGTGGCGCAAGGACTCCCCCTGCATATGATTATTCAGCCGGCGGAGAAGAATCGATATTTTCGCGCAATGCTGGGCACCGACGTGCGCATCGTCCTCGCGGGCGAAACCGAGGAGATGGCCGTGCGCAACCTGCGGTACATCAAGACCATGTTGGAAGGCAACGCGCTGCTGCGCGCGCTTTGGCCGCACGTTGCATGGGACAACGCACGCAAACAGGCGCCCAAGTGGTCGGACGACCAGATTATTGTGCCGCGCCAGACGCCGTTCGCCGAACCCACCATCCGCGCGATCGGCGTGGGCGGGGCCGTGACGGGCATGCACCCGTGCTGCCTCATCAAGGACGATCTCACGACGCAGCGCGCCGCGAACGAGCCGCCCACGATGGCGAAGGCGATCGAGTGGCACAACGATTCGCGCGCGCTGTTCGCCAACCCCGACACGGACTTGGAGTTCATCACCGGCACGCGCTGGGCGAACTTCGACCTGCCAAGCTACATCGCCGAACACGACAAGACCGTCGCGATCAATACGCGGTGGCGGCGCGTGGTCGAAGACGGCCAACCGTTGTGGCCCGCGAAATACGGCTTCCCGGGTGCGATCGAACAGTTGCAGAAGGAGCATGGCCTCAAGTTCAACCTGCTCTACATGAACGAGGCGATCGGGGAGGGCCTGACCGATTTCTTGGACAGCGAGCTCCGCACCTATCGCCTAGTGGGCGGCGCGATCCAGTTCGAGGCGCAGGCGAGCGACGAGGCGTTGCGCGAGGCCGTGGAAGCACCCGCGCCCGAGCCGGGCATCCCAAGCCGCCGCGGCATGGACCTCTACACGGCGCTGACGCTGGAGAATTTGGAGTATTTGCGCAACACTCGGAGTGGGTAACCATGTGGATGTGGAGTCTTGTCCCAACATGGGGCGCCGGGTGGCCGCTCGGCCTGACCGGCATGCTGGAGGACCGAACCATGACCATCGAAGAACGGTTGCGACAGGTGGAGGATGCCGTGCGCGACTGGTGCGACTGCCACGACGAGCTCTCGCGCCAGGCCATGTATCAGTACCTGTACACGCTCGGCCACCGCATTCCCACGGGCGCCTTCCACGCCAACCTGGCCGCGATCGCCCGGCGCACGCAGCCCGACGCGACATGACCCTCGCCCGCCCCGACCGTGGCCCCGATCCCCGCTTCGACACAACCTCCCCGCCCCGGTCTCTTCTCCGACTCCTCCCCCCTTCCAGCCCTTCTCCCTCATTCGGATGGTGAGTCCCGAGGGTGATGCGGCGGCGGTGGGAAACGGCGTGGAGCTGGCTGGTCGAGCGAGGCTTTGTGGTGGTCTACAGCGCGCTCGCGACGGTTGCGCTGGTGCTTCTCGTCGTGGGAATGATCATTGCGGCGACGGGATTCTGGGTGGCGGAGCGCTTGGATCGGTGGGAGTCGCAGTGGTGGAACGATGGAGACTGAGACCACCATTGCCTTGAGCGATCTTCCGGAGCGCTATGCGTTCCTCGATCCCGCGAGTTCGCGCAAAGACAACGAGCATCGTCTCGTCAAAGCGCGGTCGGCCATTGTGGTGGTAGCCTCGGATTGGCTCGGGCGTATCTTTGTGTTGGATGCGTGGGCGGGGCGCTGCTCGACCGATGCGTTGATCGAGCGCATTTTTCGCACGCATGAGATGTGGAAACTGCGCGTGTTTGGCATTGAGGCGAACGCGATGCAGGAACTCTTCTTTGAGGCGGTGCAACGCGATGCGCGATTGCGGGGCAAACCGTTGCCGCTGCGCGCTGTGCATCAACCCACACATGTGACCAAGGACTGGCGCATCCGAACAGTGCTGCAGCCATTGGTGGCCGGCGGTCGTCTGTTCCTTCGCGAAGATATGCTTGAGCTGCGCACGGAGCTGACGGCGTTTCCCCTGTCACCGGTGAAAGACTTGGTGGACGCGCTCGCGTCGGCGGTCAAGTTGGTGCCGCGGCGCAGTACACGCCGCGAGACCGATCAAGAAGTCGAAAAACTTCTCGACTATCTCCGAAAGACGGGTGCGCCGCCGGCCGTGATCGAAGAGGTGGTACGGCGGAAGCGGTTCAATACGACGCGGTGGAGGATGGGGTAAGCGATGGACGGAAGCCGGATGCGACCGCTCGCCGTAGTGCTTGGCGTGTGTGCGAGCGCAAGTTTGGGGTGGGCGGCATATATGAGCCAGGAAGTGGTTCGCAACCGGGAGCAGTTTGCGCGAATTGACGCACGCTTGGCAACGATTGAGCGACGATTGGACCAGATGGCCACGTCGCAGGAAATCGATCAGGCGCTTGCGGCCTTGCGAGACGCCCTTGCGAACGCTTCCCACCCTGGGTACAACGAGGGGAAGCGGCCGCAGGGCCGGCCGTAAGAGGAGAACCTATGGCGGAGAGCAACGTCCCGCGGAAGACGCCGAGCGTTCTGGACATCGTCTATGACGAGATGAACAGCCAGAACGAGGCCGTGCACGCGACCGACACCGCGACGCGGAAGAAGTTTGGGCCGGCGGCCAAGCACGAGGCCGGCAATCCAACCGTGGGCGGCGGGATCAATCGGCCAGCGCGCGGCAAGGTGTAACCCATGGGAGCGACACGGCTCCCAGTCATCGTGAACCCGGGGGCCGATCCCGGGCGCAACCAGGTCCCGAAGCCGGGAATCGACATGGGCGCGGTGCGCCGTGGGCAGTATCGCGACCCACAGTCTATGGTGCACAACTGTGGGGGTGCGGCCACGACGCGGCGAACCTGGTTCGCGGGCGGCCGCGAGCCGGATAGCGATGTCGAAGAGCACGAGGCCGTTGAATTGGCGGACTATAACGGCCCGGCGCCGCGGGATCGCAGCAACCGAGCGTAGCGATGGCGCGGCGGAGCAGGCCGAAGCGGCCGCCACGGTTTGACATGATGGAGTCGCATGCGGACGCCATTGCGGGTTCCATGATGGCGGAACATCCCATGCGAAAGCGTCTCAAGGCCGACATTTTGTCGGCGCTCAAGGGGATTCAACGCTCGGCGCGGGGTCCGGCGGCCCGCGGCCGCGCCAAGAGCGTGTTTTCGTAGAACATGGCGGCACGCACGCACCCAGCGCACCCCATTGCAGGGGCGTTTCACCGTCGTGAAGGAAACGCGCGCCCCGCAAAGGTGACGGATGTGCGCGTGAGTGAGATCAACACTCAGCGGTTTGCGGCAGGGTCTCGCGGCGGAACGACAGCCGGGCAGGGCCCCGCCCTCGACGCCAAGTAAGGAGTTTTGGATGGCCAAGTCGATGAAGCCTGGCGGTGGCGCACGCTTTGCGGCGCTCAAGGCAAAACTGGCTCGTCGTGGCGATGTGAAGGATCCGGCTGCGGTGGCGGCGGCCATTGGGCGGAAGAAGTACGGTGCCGCCAAGATGGCAAAGTTTGCCGCGGCCGGGCGGGCGCGCGCTCGCGCCAAGTAAGCGATGCCGGTCGCGCGCGGGCGGTCTGGCGTGCAACAGGTCCTGCGAGAGTTCAAGCAGGGCAAGCTGCGCTCTGGGTCGAAGAAAGGCCCACTCGTTAAGTCGCGAAAGCAGGCGGTTGCGATTGCGCTCAAACAGGCAGGGCTTTCGCGCAAGGGTCGGTAAAGATGGCAATGCGAGGTCGTCAGCGCATTGTTGGGTCTGGAACGCCGCAGCGGGAACGCGATATCCCCGTGACGAAGTCGGACAAGAAGTTGTCGATCAAACACGCCAAGGACAGCATACGGTACAACATGCGGCACGCCCGCGACCACCTGAAGGCGGCGCAAAAGGCGCGGCATCACCTGATGGAGGTTCGTCGGGCGCGCGTGTCGGCGAAGTAGTATGGCAGGCAAGGTGAAAGCCCCTCCGATTTCGCGTGCCAAGGGCGTGCCCTCCGTGGGCTTGAAGACGCCGCCTGCGCGGGTGGCCGCGCCGCGCTTCGTGCGTGGGGCGGATCGAACGCTGGATGCGGCAGGCGGTCCTCGAGGTCTGCTGACTACGAAGCCGCGGGTGGGGATCGGCTAGGGTGGCGTCCGCCGCGGAAATTGCGCGCCAGCGGGCGCAGTTCGAGGCGAGCGCGAACACGCTGCGGCAACGCGCATCGGCGTCGCCGTTGCAGTCGAGCGGCGGTGGGGGCTTTCAGCCTTCGGCGGCTCCGCGTTTCACCGTGCGCGCTGACCCCACCTTCGACGCGGCGTCAACGGGATCGTCGGGCGTTCTGCACACCGAGGATCAGGAACGCGCGATTCGGCAGAAGGCAGCCTCGGGGCAAGTCATTACGCAGGAGGATTTGTGAGCATCCGAGCGCTCTCGGTGGCGGCCATTGCCGTAGCGGCGGGCCTGTGGGTGGTACTGGCGCAGTACGTGGCGCAACAGCGCTATATCGTGGTAGGGATGTGCCCGCCGGGCATCGTTGGCCAGGGTCCCGGCTTGCTCATCTACGATGCGCGGCATCCTGCGGTGGCGTGCTTGCCGCTTCCCATGCCGCGCGATACGATCAACCCGCAGCAGGCCCCAAAGGTGCCGTCGTAGCGTATGGCATACACGGTTGCTCGGCGCGATCACGTTTGGTTCATCCAAAGCGATGGAACCGCAGGCGGCGTCACGGTGTTCGGGGACACGGAGCGCTTGCGCACCATTCGATGGCACCCGGTAGCCGTGACGGATACCGTGACGCTTGATCGGGTAAAGACTGACGGGACGACCGAGACCGTGTGGGAAGCGAGCGCCGGGGGGACGGGTGCCACGCTCGTCCCGCAAGAGTCGCGCTTGGACGTTCGGCTCACCTTTGGCTTCAAGGTAGTGATGCCGAGCGGGGGCAAGCTCTACCTGTACGAAGCCTTGGACGGCCCGGCGGGAGGACGGTGAGCCGCTTCACTGACTGTTTGGCGATCGTCAAACAGCTCGAAGGCGGGCTCGCAAATACGTTGCACGACACCGGCGGACCGACGGCCTACGGTATTACGCAGGCGGTCTATGACGCATGGCGTCAAGCGCAGGGCCTTTCCACGCAGCCCGTATCCTTTATTGGGGATCACGAGGTCGATACGATCTATTTTACGCAGTATTGGCAGCCGGCCCACTGTGACGACCTCCCGCGCCCGCTCGATTGTTTTCATTTCGACACGGCGGTGAACATGGGCGTTGAAAGCGCCGCACGGCTGCTCCAAACGGCGCTCGGAACGGTGGTCATCGACGGCGTGATTGGCCCGGAAACGCTGGCGGCGGTGGCGGCAGCGAACCCATGGGTGTTGCTCGCCCGGTACGCGGGGGTGCGGTGTATGCGGTACGGGGTCATCGCCGCGGTGCGTCCCAACCAGTGTGGATTCCTCCGCGGATGGTTACGGCGCGTAGGAACCTTGCTGCAACGTCTCTAACGCGCTAGGCTCTCTCCTATGTCGTACCTGATGTCTCTCATCAAGGCCGTCAGCAAGGTGGTGGATGAGGCGGTGCCGGTCGCGGTTGGCATGCGTACGAAGATCGCAGTGGTGCTGTGCCCAGTCCTTGGGTCCGCGATGACCAAGGCTGTGGTCCAGGCCGTGTATCCGCCGGCCGCTGCGATGCTCCCGCATCTCCAGTCCTTGCTCTGCACGGCTGCGGTGCCGTTCGCAATCGCGGGCCTCGTTCGCGAGAAGTAAGCCGGAGGCGCCGTGGCTGCGCCTCCGGTTGGCGTTAAAGTCACCGTCCACGTTGAAGTTGACGGGGAACCGGTGAAGGGCTCCCCGTTTGTGCTGCGCCAAGAAGTCTCGCAGTTGACCTCGGTTGACCTGCAAGACCTTGGCAACATTTTTGCCACGCAGTTCTCCGATGCTGTGCTCGCCCTGCGGGCCTATGGCGGTGCGGTGGCGCTGAAGGGCACTGAAACGACGCAAACCCCCGCCCTCCTCGACAAGGGCGGTTTTGTCGTCGTGGTAGGAGCCGATTCGACCGCGTCAACTACCCCAACCGTTGCGGACCCCCTCACACCAACCGGACCGCCGTCCACGCCGTACCGAATTCTGTACGGGGCCTAAGCCATGGCGCAAAAAACGATCGCCGTGTCTGTGGTCCTCGATATTGACGGAGAGCCGGTGCCGGGCTATCCGTGGCGGCGCGTCTTTGCCAGTGCGGCGCAGGACGAGCGCGTCGTGGTGCTCGCCGCCAATGGGAGTACGTTTGGAACAATGGCTTCCATGCCACGGATGGAGTTTGTGCAGTGCATCGGTCCCAACGCGGTCGATGTCTTCGCGACCACAAACACGACCGTGGCGTGGAAGCAGCGGCTCAAGCCGGGCGGTTTCATGCTGTTGGCTGGACGGCGAGGCGATCCGAACACCGGGGCGTTCTTCTTGGTGCAGAACACCTCAGCAACCACCTCGACCACGGTGTACTTGCTCAGCGTTGGGCATCAGGCGGTAACAGACTAGATGCGGCTCATCGAACGCCATCCCGTTTCTCGGCTCCCCAAAATTGTGCGATCGAGCGATGCCGACCGTCGGCTGGAAACGTTTCTCAGCATGGAGATTGAGGACGCGCTCACCGCACGGCGCACCGTGGACAAGGTGTGGAATGAGGCGCGGCGGCAGTACAACGGCGTTCCCAAGCGTCCCATGCGGGAGGTCCCGGTACCCAACGCCCCGAACATTGAGATCACGTTGGGCGCCACGCTCGCGGACGACGTCTGCGCGCAAGCGAGTGATGCGTTGTTCACCGCGACGCCGTTGATTACAGTGCGCGCGGTGGACGCCAAATGGGTTGAACACGCCAAGGCGGCGCAGGATTGGATCAACTGGCTCGCAGCCAACGAGATCGGATTGCGTGAGGCGGCCAATCACGCCTTGGTGGATACGTGTCAGCTGGGCACGGGGGTCTACTACATTCCCTTCGTAGAAATGACGAAGAAGGATCGCGTGTACCGGGTGACCCAACGTGCCCCGCGCGTGTTTGCGATTGCTCCGGAGGACTGGATTGTCCCGCCCGGTTCGCGCGGAGACATCCAACGCGATCGGTGGGTGGCGCTTCGGTTTTGGTATACGCGCGGAGAACTGGAGGAGCGTGCGCGGACGTTGGGCTGGAACATCGAGAACGCAATGCCCGTTGCGCAGTTCGATCTTGTGCGGCTGCAGCATGAGCGCAAAGCGAACATGCGGGGCGCCATGCTCTGGCGCGAAGTGTACGAAGTGTGCGAGGTGTATGCCTACTTCGATTATGACGATGACGGCCTCGACGAGGACCTCCTCATTACGTGGGATCGGGCGTCGCGCACCATTCTCGACTTGAAGTTCAACCCATATGACCTCCGCCCCGTGGAGGTGATGCGGTACCAGTTGCGCTCACACCTTCCCTACGGCCTTGGTGTGATGGAGATGGTGCAGCCGTTCCAGGAGGAAACCACAGAGCTGCACAACTACACCCTCCTCAACATTTTCTTAGCCAACGCACGCGTGTGGGCGGCGAAGGAGGGCGCCGTACCTGAGAAGCTCGAAATCATGCCGGGCAGCGTGATCAAGGTGCTCGGCGATGACGTGCGCTCGGGGCTCGTTGAGCTCAAGATGAGTGAGGTCTATCCGAGCGCGTTCCAGGCGCAGAACAGTGCCGTCGCCTTGGCGGAACGTCGCATCGGCACCAGCGGGGCCGCGGGGATGCTTGCCAAGGGTGGCGCGCGTACGCCTGGGGTGACGGCGCTCAGTTTGCTGCAACAGGTCAACCGACGGTTTTCGCCCGCGTTCGACGACATGCGCGAGAAAACCGCCGCCGCGGTGCGTCAGGCCGTTTATCGGTACCGGGAACGCCTGCTCGCGCGGGATCGCGACATCGAGCGGCACCTGCTTGACGTCATGGGCGAGGACCGGGCGTTGCTGTTGCACGAGCTGCTGACGCTCACCGATGTGGAGCGGGCGATTGCGATCGAAATGACGGCCAGCTCGGCCACGGTGAACCGGGAAGCGGACCGCCAGAACGCGATTCAGATTGCCAATCTCATGCAGGGATACTATCAACAGACGGTCGCGCTTGCCCTCCAAGCGGCCTCGCCGCAGCTTCCCGACGACCTCCGCAATCTCCTCGTGGATATCGCCAAAAAGGGCACCGAACTCATGGATCGCACGCTACGCACCTTCGACCAAGTGCGCGATCCGAAGTCGTTCTTGGTGGACACGTCGATTATCGATCAGGCCGCCCTGTCTGGGACGCTCGCGCAACAGCAGGCGCAGGCTGCTACCATGGTGGTCAATGGCGGGATTCCCCAGGGATTTGGCGGGCAGTCAGCGCCGGGGCCCTTCCGCGGCGGGACGTTGCCAAGCGGAGGCGAAGACACGAATCCCAGCCCCGAAGAGCTTGCGTTGCAGGCACCTCCTGCCCCTGGCGTAGCAAGTGGCGGATAACGCATGGCGTCCGCGTGGATTCGTGTGCTACAGACGACGCCGGGAGCGCTCGCCGACTTTTCGGCATACATGCAGCGCTGGCTGGACACGGAAGACCGGTTGTCCAAGGCCAACACCGTCGAGGAATTGCACTATCAACGCGGGAAGATTGATGCGATCCGGAGCATCCTCTTCGCCGTGAAACACGAAAAGTGAGGGACACGATGGCACTGTTTCGAAATCCTCCAAAGACCCCCGCACAGCCCGCTGCAAAGGCGGACCCGCCACCGCCACCTCCGCCGCCGCCGGCCGGGCTGTCGAAGGACGAGGTGAAAGCCTTGCTGGAGACGACCCTGAGCGGGCTTGGCGATCGCTTGGGCAGCGTCGTGCAGCAGCTCAACGAACGCATCGAAGCGTTGGCGGCACGACAGCCCCAGGTCGTGGTCCAGCCTCCCGCACCGCCCGCGTCCGTTGCGGATATCACGGACGAGGAAATCGATCGTGCGGTGCTTAGCGGGCAGGGCGCTGCGCAACGCATTCGGGCGCTCGTTGACCGCGCCGTGAACGCTGCCACGGAACGCATCATCAAGGAGCGTGTGCAGCCCCTCGAAGAGTTCGGCGTGCGCGCCCTGGGCGACGTGACACAGCGCGTCGTTGCGACGAGCATGAAGTACTATAACCGCTTCAAGAAGGAGATCGACGAGCAGCTCAACACCCTCGCGCCTGCGGCACGGTCCAACCCGCTCGTGATCGAAACCATCTATAACGCGGTGGTCGGGCGCCATGCGGAAGAGCTCGCGAACGAGGCGGCCGAGGCCGCGGTGCGGCAGGCGCAAGAACAGACAAAGGCCCCGGCACCCGGCACCGGAGCGGGCGGTCAAGCAACCGAACGCACGGACGAGGTCCCCACGCTGCAGGATTTCCTTGGACCGGCTGCTAACGAAGCCAAGGAAGCGTTGCAGCATAAGGTACAGGGCGCCGACGCAGACGCCTTTGCCCGCAGCCTTGGATACAAGGATTGGGCGTCCTACATGAAGATGTATCAGGAACTGCTGTCCGCAGAGACGGAAGGTTCCGCGTAACCAACAACCCGAATGAATGGAGCGATGATGGCAACCTCGAAGGAAAAGGCAGCGCCCACCTTTACGGTGGACGACCTCGCGGCCGCGAAGGACGTGGTGCAGGAGCAGGCAACGCAGGCTGGCGAACCCGCCCTCAAGCCCGAAGAAGTGGCGCGGCGGGCCGAGCGGCTGATTGCTGAAGCCCAGAAGCTCTTGGAGCAGTTGGACGTGCAGGCCGCCGACCCGGCCAAGCTCACGGTGGAGAATGAGGTACGGCAGGCCCTGAACGAGCTCAACGAAGTCTATGTGTCCAATGCCCAGCAGGAGTATGCGTACGCGTGGGTGTACCGGGACCCGCATAACGAGTACGGCGGCCGGTACGTTCGCAAGATGCAGGCGCTTGGGTGGGAAATCGTCTCCGGCGACATGCCGGAGGCAAAGGAGCACCGGTTCGTGGACGGCACGCGTGTCGTCGCGGATTGCTTGCTCATGCGCATCCGGCTAGACCGCAAACTCCTCCTCGATAAGCGGGACCGGCTGCTCCGCGAAGCGCAGCAGGCCGGCATTGTGTCCCGCGTGTACGAGCTTGCCGAGCATGCGGGGACGCGCGTCTATGACAAGCTGCCCGATTTCGTCGAAAACGCGATTTCCCAGCAACAGCACGCTCGCCGGGCAGCCGCATTGCGGGACTTCCATCGCCTGAATCGCGATGGTAGCGTGGACAAGATGCTACGCACGGGGACAATCCCCGGCATTCCGGTACCGGGCGCGGGTTCCGGAAAATAAAAGCCTAGCGGCAAGGCGAGGAGTTCATGGCAGTCAAGCACGCAGTGATCACACCGCTCCGGCACGCCGGGGTGGCGGCGCAGGATCGGGTGTACATTAGCGGAGGCCCGATCGTCGCGGGGGCGCCGGTCGTCCTGTCAGGCGGCAAGGTGGTTGAGTTTACGGACTCGCTCACGGGACCCACGACGGGATCGTTGGTGCTCGGGATTGCCCTCAACGCAACCACGGCCGCGAACCAGGACTGCATGGTTGCGCTGGCCCTGCCGGGACGCCGGTTCGTGGCCTCCAAGACCGGCCTCACGGCGAACGGCCAGTCCGACGCGGGCGCCACGGCGATTGCGCTGGCGGACATCGGGAGCGTGGTAGAGCTGCACAAGGACGCGACCACGGGCAGGTGGGTGCTTGGCGCCGTCGATACCGGGAAGGGGGCCGTGATTACCGGCCTCGTGGACAAGGTGGGCGCGACCACCAACGACAACCTGAGCTTTGGCGAGTCGGGGAGCGGCCCGGGCGTGACCGGGACGCCGCCGAACGCGACCTTCGTGGGCGACCCCGTGGCGGGCCCGAATTTCGGGCTGGCCCGGGAAGAGTTCGTGTTCCCGATCAGCACGACGATTTACGGGTAAGTAAGGAGAACGCATGGCAATCGGCCGCGGTGCATTTGCAGCCCTCCTCAAGCCGGACCTCTATCGCGTCTACGTGGAGACCGGCAAGGAGCGTCCGCTCGAGTATCCGCTCTTCTTCAACGTGGACGACATCCCCTGGAACCCCGTAAAGGATCAGCAGATCGCGGGGCTGGGGACCCTGCTCGCCATGCCGGAGGGCGAGAACTTCCCCCTCGACCAGCCCATTCTGGGCGGCACGGTACAGTACGAGGCACAGCCCTTCGGCCTTGGCGTGGAGATCACCTGGCCGATGTGGCGCGACGACCAGTACGGCATCATGCGGGAGCTGGTGGCGGAGCTGGCGCGGGCGAGCCGCAACCGCCAGGAGGTCGATGCCTGGTCCGTGCTGAACAACGCCTTCGACACCAACTTCCCCGGGTACGATGGCCAGCCACTGTGTTCGACGGCGCATCCGCTCCTCGGGGGCGGTACGGCGGCCAACCGGCCGAACCCGGATGTCGGGTTCAGCTCACTCGCCATTCAGCAGGCGCTTACGCGGTTCGAGAATATGCCGAACGAGCGTGGGCTTCCGCGCCTCCTCGCCCCGAACCTGGTGCTCGTGGCGCCCGAGAACAAGTTCCTGGCTCGCCAGATTCTGGGCACCGCGAAGCAGCCCTTCACGGCGAACAACGAGATCAACCCGCTCATCCAAGACGACCTGTCGTGGATGGTTGTGCACTACTTTACGAATTCCACACAGTGGTTCCTTGCGAGCCGCGGCAATCACGATCTGCAGTTCCTGTTCCGCGATCGGCCGATCTTCGACGGCTTTGATGCGCCATGGAACAAGAACGCGATCTTCACGGTGTATCAGCGCCACACCAAGGGCTTTGGCACGTGGCGCGGCATTGACGGGTCCAAGGCGAGCTAATCCATGGCAGATAAGCGGTCCGGCCAGGCCATTCACGTCCCAGCGTCGGCCGCCATGCCTCCGGTTGCGTCCAAGGTGCCGGGGCTGGCGTATGCTCCGCACTATCTGGACGGGGCGCCGATGGAGGAAGTGGACGGCATTCGTGTGGTTGGGGACGCCGAGATTGGCCCCCAGACCGTCGGAGCCGCCGTCGACTTCATCGACGCACTCGACCTTCCCGCGGCAAGCGGGACGCGACACCTCATCGTAGGAACGGGCGCCTCGGCTGCGCTGCGTGGCGGCCAGGTGACCGGCATTGTCCGGCTCACCACAGGGGCCACCGCGGGCAATGACGCCATCCTCGTCCGAAACGGCCACACGATGAGCCTGCCGCCCTTCACGAGCGGCGCCGTCAACAAGCGGATGTGGTTCACGGCAAAGGTGAGCGTGGTGGATGGCCTCGGCGATGGCGCCGTGCTGGTCGGCCTCGCCCCGTCCACCACGGCCGACATGGATGTCGAGCCCACCGACGGCGTGTATTACTACTTGGCGAATGCCGGCACCGACATGAAGTGCGTGGCACGGAAGGCCGGCGCCAGTTCCACGATCGTGGCCGCCGCGTTCGCGACCGCTGGCCAGACCCTCACCGCGGGCACCATGAACGAGCTCAGCGTCTCCATGGACCCCAACGGGACGATCTCGGCCTACGTGAACGGCATCCTGGTTGGGCAGCTCGTCGGCAGTGACCCCAACATCCCCACGGCGTCGACCCTCACCGTCGTCATCGGCCGCAGCACGCAGTCCGCGACCGCACGCAACCTCGACTGCGACTACTATCTGATCGCGCAGGAGGTCTAACCCGGGATCGGCGATCACGGTCGCGTGGGTGGTCCGGGTCCCGGACGCCTCCCAGAAGGAGCCCACATGACAGAACCGTCGTCCGCCGATTCCGTCGTTGCCCTGGCCGCCCTGATCCGGCGCGGCCAGCTCCGCCTCGTCGATGTCCCAGAGGCAAAGCGTCCGCTCGTCGCGGCCGTGTGCCAGCGGCTCACGGACGCGCAGTTGGCGATTCTGCATCGCCCGTCTCGGCATCCACGATGGAAGGCCGTCCGGTGACCTCTCGACCTCGCCGCCCGCTCCGAAGGTCCCACGCGGCCCCACAGCGCGGCCCCTTCCAGCCTTCCCCTCATTCGGATGGAGAGTTCCCGGGGGCGAAGACGGAGACCTAAATGCTAACCGTCGACGATGTGGCGCGCTCTGCGCTGAATGCGGTGGGCTCCAATGCGGGCTTGCTGCAAGCGATTCGCTGGGTCAGCGATCGGTATCGGCAGCTCGGCAATCGGGGGAAGCTGCGTGCGCTGCGGCGCATTGATCAGCTTGTGATCCCCGCCGCGATCACGGACGGCACGGCCACCTTCACCCGCGGATCGAACCTGGTGACCGGAGACGACACCGCCTCGTCGGCATGGATTACCGGCACCTCCACCGCCAATGCAGACGATGCACCACCCCTCAACACGCCAGCGCCGCAGCATAGTGTGGTGGGCCGATGGATTCGCTACAAGCGTGTCTGGTACAAGATTGTGGACCTCTCCGTCACCGCCTCCGGCGGTGCCACGCTCCGTCTCAGCACGCCCGTCGCGGAAGATTCCGCATCGGGCGCCGCGTACAAGATTGTCCAACGGCACACGCGACTGCCGAAGAATACGCGCTTCGTGGGCGGTTTCGTCCAGCAACGGTTGTGGCGCCCCCTGACCCAGCTCAGCATTGCGGAACTCGATTTGACGTATCCCGAGCGGTTGTTCGTAGCGGGGACAGGTCCGGAAGTGTGGGCCGTGATCGGCGACGACGACGAAGGCTATCGCACGGTGGAGTTCTACCCGTATCCAACGAAAAACGAGGCAATCCTGTTCACATACTACGAAAAGGCGCCCGAACTGCTTCCTGGCATGCCGTTACCGACCGATCTCGACGCGGAAGCGCTTAAAATGGGCGCGCTGATCGACATTTACCGGTTTGAGATGGCGCAGGCGCTTCGCGCCGGCAACGTCGAAGCGGCCGCGGTATGGCGGAACGAGGCGCGTGCGCAGGAAACCACGTGGAACGCTCGCATGGAAGAGCTGTTCCGCACGGATCGTATGGATGACGAGATCAAGATCATCTTGCACACGCAGGGGCCGCCCACCTTCGGCGACTTCACGTTCATCCGCACCGCGCGGCAAGACGCCATCTCACGGCTCGGGAACTTCCCCTGATGGCGCGCCTTGCTCCCAGCGGTTTTCTCGACGCCAACGCACCCGCGACCGCTACGACCACGACACCGGTGTCCACGCCAGCGCAGGCCGCCGAACGCCTCGAGCCCGGCGCGACCGGTTCAACGACGCCACTCATCGATCCCGTGTCGCTTGCGGCCGGCGTCCTCGCCAACGTGTTCCGGGGCGGGCTTCTCGGGGCGGCGACACGGGCCGTTACAGCGGAAGCCCCCGCGGCGGCTGCGGAAGCGCCCGCCGCGCCGCAAGCCGCGATGCAGGCCATTCGCAAGGTGGTCCTTGGCGATCCCGTCAAAGTGGAAGCGCATGGGGGCGGTGACGCCTTCTTCCACCCCATCCTGGACCAGGATGGGCGCGCCATTGCTGGCATGACGGTTTCGTTTCCCCAGCCGGACCGCGCGCTCGTGCGTGGCCTCTATCCCATGCCAGGGACTGGCGTCGGCCCGACCACGCTCGGACCGTCCCATGTTCGGTCGTTGCTGCGCCAGTTCAAGGACACCTATCCCGAGGTCAAAATGCTTGGTGGGACGCGAGTCACCGGCGTGTCGACGGGGATGCCACGGTTTACGACCGTCAGCCTGGGATCGTTGGCCGCCGCGCTCGGGCTTGGTACGCCGTCGCAGGAGTCCCAGTAGATGGGAACCTTTACGGGATCAGACCTGATCAATCGACTTTCGGCTCGACTCCGTGACACCAGCAACACTGGCTACCCACGGGCAACGATCCTAAACGTCATCAATAGGGTGCAGGACTGCGTCAACGTACGACTTGGGCTCGTGCATAACACGGCCACTTTTTCCACCAGCAACACGGCGCTCTACAGTACGAGTGCTATTGCCAGCGACTACGCCTACCCAGTACAGGTGTTCGACGGCAACAACATTGAACTCGATCTCATTCCGTTCGATCGGTTGGTGCAGCAGGACGAGCACTGGCTACGGCGCTTCGGGGCTCGACCGGTCGTGGCGGCCCCTGTTGGGCGCGAATTGCTCGTCATCAGCCCGATTCCCACCGTTCCGATGACGATGACCGTACGATACGTAAAGCATCCCACCACCCTCGTGGATGGCGCAGGGGCGTGGGATTTGCCCGACGAGCACGTCGGACTCGTGCTCGATCTGTGCGAGGCCGTGCTCTTGCTCATGCCACGCGATTTCCAGGCGCTGCAAGCCGCGGTCCAGCGCGCGGCGCCCGCGTTGCAGCTCGAAGACGTCGCCCAAATTGTCCGTCGGGCAACGCCGGGCGACGCGCTCAAAGCCCCGCCAATGCCAGAGCCATAACCCATGCCCTCGTCCACCATTACAACCTTGGTGCAGCAGCTTGATGTAATTCCGGTGGATTCCACTGCCCAGGGGAATTTTCAGGACGAAATCATCTACGAGCTTGCGCGCGGTCGATTTCCGCGGGTGGTACCGCCGCAGACGGGCGCCGTCTTTTTGGCCGTGACGGCAAGTACGGAACGCTACACCGTGGCAACGGCATCGCCGAACTTTCATCGGACGCCGATTGCGATCTGCTACGACACTCGGCAGCTCGCCCAAATCCGCAAGGAGGAGGCGTGGGAATACCTGGAAGCGTGGCGGCGCTCGCCACGGTCGACGGTGGTCGGGTTCACGATGGACCCCGAAGACCGGGTGTCGTTTTCCGTGGTACCGCCGCCCCGGCGTGACGGCGACGCGATTGGCTCGAACACGCCCACCAGCATCACCACCTGGCCGAGTGGAAACCTAACCGTCATTGCTACGCGATCCGATACGACGTTCCCAGGAAGCACGTACAGCGATTATCAGCTGCCCATTGCGCTCGAAACGCTCGCGCGCGAATTCGCCCGCGATAGCGATCACCAGGACACCACATTTGCGCAGGTGTGTCGTCAACTGGCACAATTCTTTTTCGCCATGACCACACCGTTGGCACAGCCGACCTGACATGGTACGTCACGCCTTCCGCGTTATTGCGCCTCGCGATGCCTCGTCGCCGCAAGCGCTTGCGTATCTGGTGGGCGAAATTAACCGGCAGCTTGGCCTCGTCGCGCACGCTCTCAACAAGCTCGAAACTCAAGGCGTCGCTGGTGGGGACGGTGGCGGTGGCGGTGCAGCGGCGCCGGCAGACGAAAACCTTGCCACGGGTTTGGGGGCGAGCGAGGAAAACCCCGACCCGACGGGCGAAACAACGAAGGGGAAGCACTACCGCAAGCAGAAGCATCCCAAACACCATGGCCACCATCATCGGCAGGGTGGTGACCAGCCACACCACGGCCACCACCCTGGGCGCCACGCCACGGCTGCCCACCATCACCATCTTGCGCATCAAGCACACCGAACCAAGCATGGTGGGGTCCATTCACGGCCAGCCTCCGCAACGAGCGTACGGCGAGATCGCGTTGATTCGGCGGTTACGTCGGGACTCGCAAACACAAAACCGCAAGCGCCCCCGCCAAACATTGCGGACACGAGCAGCCTTGGCACCACGAACGGGATTGCCGCGCCGCTCCAGTACGCCCTCGCGGACCACACCCACGGCGGCGTCACGTCGAGCGGGAACGTTACTGTTACAGGAACGTGGACATTCGCGCCGTCTTCCGGTCCTCCGTTTCTCGTTGGAGCGAACAACCGCACCCTCGTGGACCACCTCCTCGCGAACACAACGATGCGCGTGCTCTTTGCCCCTCGGTCGCCCCAACGCGCAAGCCAGACAAGCCTTCAGCCCACCGGCGGTGGGGGGACGCCGACGGGTCCGGCGGGGGGCGGGCTCTTCGGAACGTATCCGAACCCCGGGGTGCGGATCACCGAGCGCATCCTCGTCGCCCCCAGGTCGCCCCAGGTGGTGAGTCGCACGAGCCTCCTCCCGGTGTCGGCGCCCCCGACGGGTCCCGCGGGGGGCGATCTTACGGGAACGTACCCGAACCCCACGCTCGTCGCGTCCGGGGTAACCGCGGGGACGTATGGGAGTGCGACGCAGGTCCCACAACTGACAGTGGATGCCAAAGGCCGCGCGACGACCGTCACCAACGTGACGATCAGTGGTGTCTCGCCTGGGGGAGCGGCCGGTGGCGGGTTGTTCGGAACGTATCCGAACCCGAGCGTGAGAACGACGGAGCGCGTGCTGTTTGCCCCACGCTCCCCACAACTCATCAGCCGAACCAGTCTGTATCCCGTCTCGGCAACGCCAACGGGACCGGCTGGTGGGGATCTTGCTGGCACGTATCCGAATCCAACACTCGTCACGACGGGAGTGACTGCCGGTACGTACGGAAGCGCGACGCAGGTCCCGCAGCTCACCGTGGATGCCAAGGGCCGCACAACCGCGGTCACGAACGTCACGATTAGCGGCGTCGCACCCGGCGGCGCGGCGGGGGGTGACCTGACAGGAACCTATCCGAATCCACGCGTGCGCGTGACGGAGCGGATTCTTGTTGCCCCGCGATCACCACAACTAGCGAGCCGAACGAGTCTGATCGCGACGGGGGGCTCGGGCTCGCCAACCGGTCCCGCTGGGGGCGACCTCACGGGGACATATCCGAATCCGAGCGTGAAGACGTTTCGTCACGCGCTCTTGCTGGGAGGGATGTAATCGATGGCTGAGACCTACAAGACCCTTGGGCAGGCGAAGCCCACGGCGGCCACGCTGACGGCGCTCTACACCGTGCCGGCCGCGACACAGACGATTGTCGCCGTGGTGACGGCCGCGAATCAGTCGTCTACGGCGGACACGATCCGGATCAGTGTGGCACCGGGCGGGGCTGCGGACGCTGCGTCGCAGTACCTCGTGTACGGGGCGACGGTAAACGGGAACGACTCGCTCATCATCAACCCGGGCTACGGCATGCAGGCGACGGACGTGCTGCGCGTGTATTCGACCAACGGCACGACCTCGTTCTGCGCAAGTGGGGTGGAGATCACCTGATGAGCGTTGGCCGGGCGCAGACGCCGCTCATTACGCCGCGCTGGGCGCTCAGCGTCGATACGACGCCGCGCAACATTCGTGGCGTCTACCAAATCCCTTTTCTCTCCGTCCTGACAACCGGACAGACGGGAGGAGCCGCGGGGAGCTATGTTTACGCGCTCCAGACACCGCATACCGGCGGAGCGGGGTGCTGGATTATCCCCGCCATCTGGGTCAGTCTCACCATGACTGCCGCTCCCTCGTCAGCGTTTACCTATCAATTCAGCCTCGACAAATACACGAACTTTACGACCGATACGACGGGAGGAAACGGGACATGGATTCCATGGCTCCAGGTGGGCAATCCTTCGTCAACGCTCCAGATTTCTACGCTAGCGACAAGCGGCTCAACGGCGATTACGAAAGGCACGAGTACGTTGGTCGGCGTCATGAACTTCATCGCTGGGGAAGCGGTCACTAGTCTCTCCGCCGGCGACGTCATCTTCAACGACTACGTCTTCGGCCCCGCAACGGGATCAATGCCACCCATCGTGCTCGGGAACGCGGAAGGCATCCTGATCACGAACAACAACGGGATTCTCAATAACGCATCGTTTGTCCTTTCGGGGGGCCTTGTTCTCATCGAGGCGTCGCAATGGTAACTCCGGTGCTCCCCAACACGGGATGGGTGTTTCTCGGTCCCGGCGCACGCGGGTGGCACACGCCGGGCTGGCGGTGGCACGATCGCCCCAACGTGACGTTCGATGCCTGGCTAAGCCCGACGCGGTTCTACGGCGTGTTTCGGGACCCCGACGATCCGGCGCACGAAGAGCACGTGGGCGGCACGTGGCGGCGGTGCGACGACGGAACCATCGTCTGCGATGGTGGCCGTCGCCACGGTACGATTACGTTGGCCTATGACCCCACGGCCACCGGCTGGCGCGTCATTGGGGCGCGTGGCCGGGCAGCACGGATCGATTGGTCGCGCTTCACCATCCCAGCCACCATCCTCGACGCGGCAGGGCAATGGGTGAGGTAATCTGATGCCGCGGTTCAAGTTCATGGGCGCCCCGCGCGGTCTCTATCTCCCTACCGCGCTTGAGAGCGCGCCGGAGGGAAGCGCTGCCGAGTTGCGCAATGCGGCCTACTTGGGCAGTGGCGTCCTCCGGCAAGCGCCACCGTCGCTGCTTATTGCGTCTCCCGGCGCCCTCCGCTCCGGAACACGGTTCAATGGACGGTTCGTCGTGGACGGCTTTGTGGTAAGCCTGAGCGCCATGCAGATTCGGCGCGAGACGGCGCCGGGCAGCGGGTCGTTTGCGGCGCTCACCCTACCGGCAGGAACGCAGCTCGCCGACAGCCCAAACCCGCTCCAGTACGTCACGGCGCCCCCTACACCAGACAAGGACGAACACCTCTTCATCCTGGATACCTCCAACAGCATTTTCGGGAACGCCGCGGTGGGGATGTGGAAACTCTCCGACGGGGGCACGCTCAGTCGATGGGGACTGCTTCCCCCGCCAGCCACCGTGTTCCAAGGCGCGGCCGCTACGGCCACCAAGGGTACGCAGCAAGCGGTCTACGTGTTCCCGGGAAACACGCAGGACCCTTTCGACGATGCCAGCGCAATCGGGACGACGGCCAGCGGCGAAGGGGCCGCGCTTTCGAACTGGACGCTCACCTCTGGCGATGATGACACGCTCACCACCAATTCGTTTATCCAGGTCTCTGGCGTCGTCGCGCCGGGCAGCGGGAAAGCCCTCAAAATCCGGTGCGAACAGGGCAAAGTAGCACAAGCGACTCGCGTGTTTGCCACGCCGGTCGATTTAACGACCTTCGGCGGCGGTGTGTTGTCATCGGACGCCGATTTCATTCAGTTCTGGGTTCGCGTTCGCCGCGTGAAGAACATCCATTCGCTGGAGATCCAGTTCGACACGACGGACGGCACCTTCACCAACAACGTACTCAGCCGCGAAATCACGTTCAAGCTGGTGCGCAACCAGTTCAAGCGCAAGCTCATCGGCCTTGGCGACCTCGTTCCGCCACAGCATGTCCACGACTACCTTCGACAGCACCCCAATGCGCTCGACTACAGCTTCGCCCAGCAGCAGGGGCAGCAGGAGATTCCGATTGCCAAGAACGCCTGGGCGCGGGTGACGCTTCCGAAGAATTCGTTCAATCCCTCGACAGGCATTCCCTGGTCCTCGATCAAAGCCGTCCGCATTTCGGTACATACGACCACCGAGGGCGCTGGAGCGGTGTTCGTGGACGAGCTCAAGCTCGTTGGAGGCGCCGGTGTTCACGGCGACTACCACTACACCATCACGTATTCCAGCGAGGATGGGACGCCAGCATCGCCCGGCTCTCGCTCCAATCCACCCATCGACGATCGTAACGGCTCCGTGACTGGCCAACCCAATTCTGTTGTGCAGCTCACCGTTGGCGCCGTCGAACGTCAACCCGTGGTGCTCTCGTTCCCGAACGGGCTCACCTTCGACCCCCAAGTGCGCCGAATCGAGATTTGGCGCACGGTGGGCAACGGTGCCGCGTTCTTCCGTTGCGGGTACATTACCGTACCCCCCAATTCAGGATCGCTGCCCGCTGGCTATACGTTCACGGATTCCGCGGCCGATTACTACGGACTCAACGACAAGGCCACCCAAACCACCACCACACCGGTGCCTGGCTACACCAACACAAACTTTGCCGTACTCGATCCCAGCGAAGAGCTTCCTCTCGACAACATCCCGGCCAGCGGTCAAGGGTTCGCCTTCCAGCGCGTTGCGGATCGCATCCATGTCGGGCGGATGTGGTGGGGGCGCAATATTGCCACGCTCGCGGACGACAACACCATGCAGGGATCGCTAGGGAACCAGGGCACGGTGGCGTACAGCCCGGTGGGGCGCTTCGAGTCCGTGCAGGGCGCGATTCAGGTCACGAGTGGCGTGTCGGACCCCGTCCAAGCGCTCGCGGTGTGGAATGACCGGCTTTTCGTGTTTACGCAGCTCGGGTTGTTCGAGATTGTCGGCGCGGACGAACCTTTCATTGTGCAACGATTGGAAGGCGTTCCCGGGACGCAGTATCCGTTCACGGTAGCCTCCGGGACCGATGGCCTGTACTGGCTCGGTCCCGATGGCGTGTACCGGTTCAACGGACAATTCGCGGAAGTGATCTCCGATCCCGCCCTGTCCCAAATTTTCCGCTACCAAACGGTTCCCTCCCTAGCGCCTCCTGGAACGCCAGTAACACCGTTCGCGCTTCTCATACCTTTTAGCCCGTATGCGCGCGGCGTATTCGCCCGCAACACGTACTATCTGAGCGGTGTTGCGAACGGTTTCATCCTCGCCTACGACGCCACCGTACAGGCGTGGCGCTACCTCGACGGCAACTATTCCCTGGATCATACCAACGGAGCGCTCTTCCTCGACACACAAAGCGTGACCGTTTTCGTACAAGGAACCAGTAGTAGCATTTACGAACTCGAACCCCGTTCGTTTCCTACCTCCGGTACATCGTTTTTTTCGGTAACGGCGCTCCCATATTTCTACGCCGGACCAGGAAAACAGGCCGTTCTACGGCGTGTACTCATTGACTGGGAAATCGGTCCCAACGGGACCTCGACTTCCGTAACGGGTCCCTTGAATGTGTACACCGACACGTCGAGCGTTGGTTTGAACTTCTCCACCGCCCAATCTAGTGGAACGCGAATCACGACCGATGTTGCAACACTCGTCCCGGGCCGCACGTTCGGTGTACGCCTCAATTTTTCCGGCCGCGACATTCGCATCCATTCCATCGAGGCAGATTTTTACGTGCCCGGACAGGCCGACGTGGACGCGGCGTAGCGGGAGCGGCCCCATCCGGATGAGGAGAAGGCTGGAAGGGGCCAGGACGCGAGGCCGCGTGGGACCGCTGGGGCGTCGAACGGCGCTGTGAGGCCGCGAGGCTAGAACTGGTTCGGGCCGTTCGATCGCTGCGCGAGTGACTGCGCGACCTGCGCCACCGCCTGCACCACATCCGCCGCCGCGGCCTTCGCGGCAGGAGAGCCCGGCGTGGCGAGCGCCAGCCGGCGGAGCGCAAGCCCTCCCCCGCCGGCCAGCGCCGCCGCCGTGAAGAAGGCAGGGTTGCTGTGCGCAAGCTGTGAGACCGCAACGGCGGGCCCCGTTAAGCCGCCGGCGGCGGCGGCGCCGCCGAGCACGCCCAGGGTGAGCGGCTTCAGCGAGCCGGAAGAGAGCGAGTGCACCACCTGCGAAAACACCCCCGGCCGACTCAGCATCATCAGGGAATCGAGCTCCTGCGGGCTAAACAGGCCGGCGCTTTCGAGTGCGGGGCGCAGTTTGGCAATGGCGGCGGAGGCTTGCGGATTGCCCATGATGTTGCCGCCCGCGGCGGCGAAGAGGTGCTGCATCGCGCCCAGGCGCAGGATGCGATTGAAGTCCGGGGAGACATCCCGCAGTTGCGCCAGCGTGCTGAGGACTTCGGGTTTTGCGTTCGGCGAGAACATGAGCTCGAACGCGGTGGATGGCGAGAGATTGTTCGAGAACACGGAGCGCAGCACGCGCTGCGGATCGCGGACTTGGGTTTTCCACGCCAACAGCGCCTCGTTGTACGCTTGACCATCGGGGCCCAGCAAATCGGAAATGAGACCGGTGACCATGCTGCGCGCGCGTCCAACGAGACGGATATTTGCCGGGAGGTTCGGGTTTGTGATGTTCGCGAACGAGTTGACCGGCGCGTCATAGAGATCGCTGCGAAGCCGGACCACGTCGCGCAAATCGATCGGTTTTTCCTTTTTGAACGCGTCGCGCAATTTGCTAATCAGCGGAGACCCAACGGGCAGTTGCGAAACCGCATCTTCGATCTGGGCATACCATGGATGATCCGGATCGATACGCCCTTCGCTTGCCAATCCTTTCTCGAACGCTTCCAAGGTATCGCTGAGCGGCTTTTTGCGTGCCTCGATCGCGGCGACCCCCTCATCGATGATCTGCTGCGCAATGCGCTGTTTGGAGGAGAGCACCTCCGTGGCCGTCGCCGTTCCCGCCTCTTCGCTTGCCGGGACGGCGCCACCCGCCACCGCTTCTTGTATGGCAGCCCGGCCCGGCGCGGCGGCCTTGGCCACCAAGCTGCGCCCTGCCGTAAACGTCGTGCCGAGGTCGGCGAGGAAACCGATCGCGTTCGCCCAGCCGTGCGACACGCCCCAATCGTCGAGCGCTCCCTTAATCACGGGGCCGACGACGGGCGCTGCCGCAAAGGCCGCCCCCGCCGGTCCGCCCACGGCAGCCCCGGCCAAGCCGGCGCCGAGAAGGCTCCCGAGACTCACCACATCGGCGGTGGCTTGTCCTGGCCCCGGCTCGTTGCCGGTGGCGACGCGCAGCGCCGGATCGACGAACGCTTCGCGGAACCGCCCAACAATGCCTGTCCGGGGGTCGTCCACCGGCGGCGGCTCCGCGCCGAGGGCCCGCATCACGCGCGCGGCTTCGTCAGGGTTCGACACGGCGAGACGCTGAAACGTGGGATCGCTTTGCAGCATGCCCACGTCCACCCCGGGCGCCGGCGGTGCCGAGGACGCTTGGGTCGGTCCGGGCGCCGGCGGCGCCCCCGCACCAACCACTTCTTGGAGCAGATCGTCGGCCGCCATGGGTTATAGCCCAGCCTGGCGTGCCGCGCGCAAGCGCTGCACCGCCGCGTCGCGGCTTATCTGCCCTGCGGTCACCATGCGGTCGAGCTGCTCAGCCAAGCGCCGCAGGGCTGGCGAAACCGGTGGGGCCGCCGCTTGCGGGGCCGCCGCTTGCGGGGCCGAGCTGAACTCGCCACGCCGAGCGCGATCGAGCAACTGCTGCCCCGCGGGGCTGACAGGAACCTGCGCCTCTGCGGCCCGGAGACGGGACTCGGTTTCGGGCGTAAGGCCTGGCTCGGTCACGAGCGGCCGTGTGGGATCGTAGGCTTTGATAATACGAGCCATTTGCAGAATACGTTCCACGAACTGCTGCCGCGTGAGCGAACGCTGCTGAATGCCGTCGAGCAGCCCTTCGAGCGTCTTCGTCATGGCGATCACGCCGCCGCGCACGCTGCCAAAGGATTCCAGCATCGCGAGCTGCACTTTGAGGTTCTGCGCCAACTGCCGCGCCGTCTCCACACTCGCCGGGTCCGTCAGGTTCGAGGTCACCCGGTCCCACGTTTGCGCCTTCACGCGTGCCAGCTCGCGCACCTGGCCCTCGTCGGGGAAGGCGTTCACGACATCGGGCGACGTGAGCTCTTTCAGGTTCTCCATGGCCACGTTAAAGGCCCCAATAGCCCGGGGTTCCACGAGCGAAACCGTTGCCGGTACCCCCGCAGGGCGCTCCGTAAGCTGGACAAAGTTGGCGCGATCCTGCGGCGTCATCGCATTCCACACGTTCTGATCGACACCCGCCGGCGCTTTCTCCACCTGCTCGGGCGTCGGCGGTGGAGGAATCATGATGACTTCGCCGCCAGGGCCGGTCGTCTGCGTCCACCCCGGACGCGCCGCGAACGACTTGAGCACTTCCTTGCTCGGGTTGACGCCCAGGTTGACCGCCCCAGGACCGCCCGCGGCCGCGGCGATCGCTGCCGCCCCTTTCGATTTCCCAACCTCTGTCCCCGCTTTGCGCTGTTCTGCGAGCTGCGCCTCAAAAGGCAACCGCCCCGTCGCCTCTCCGACCGCGCGCTCCTGCGCAATTGCGCGCGCAAAGCGAAGCGTCGAGCGGTTGCGCGCATCCGCAATCTCTTCGGCAGCAATGTCCCCCATGGCGAGGTTGTACAGCTCGGATGGAGGCAGCGGACTCTGCCGAATGGCGAGCACCGCGGCCTGCTTCGCCGCCTGGTCGAACGGCATCCCACTCTGCGTCAACCGCGACACGGTATCCTGCCACAACGACCACGCACCCAACGCCGCGCGATCCTTAAACGTTGGCGGCACGGTTCGCGCCGTCACGTAGCCTTTCGCGTCCACCTGCAGCCCAAGATCGGGGCGCGCGCGAATGAGTTGCGCGGCCACCGCAGGGGCAACCGAGCCGTCGGGAAGCTTGGTCCCTGGCGGGACAATGGACACCCCGAGCTGCTGTGCCAGGAGGGCGTTATGGCCTGTGGGAGACAACGCCGCCGACGTCCCCGGCCCCAAGAACCGATCAACGGCATCGGCAACGGCCGGATTCGTTTCAAGCAGCTGGGGATTCTGCGCCGCCGTTTGCACAAGAGCCGCCATGCGCGCTTGCTGCATCTGTTGCATCGAGAGAAACAGCGACGGATTCCGCAAGCCGCCGATCGTGATCAGGCTGTCCTCCAGAAACGCTTTCACGTGCGGCCATACTCCCGCACCGCTCTCAGCTGCCTGAATCCCCGCAGACAGCGGAGGGGCCGTCTCCGTCGGCTGTCCTGGCGTCGGCGCCTGGGGTGTCTGCGTCTGCGGCGCCGGAACCACGGTCGCACCCCCTTGTGGGTGCGCTTGCACTACTTCTGGGCCTGCTTCGCCGACAATCGCCTGCTCACCAGGCGCCAGCGTGCCGCCCGCCTGCATCATGGGCAAACCCGTTGCCGGATCGAAGCTCGTCGGCGCACCGATCGGTGCCGGGGTTGCCCCAGGATTCCTGCCCTCACCGTAGAGCGCTTGCGCCCGCGACATGTTGAACTGTTCGGAGAGACTGCTCTGAATAAAGTCTTGCAGGGATGCGCGCAAGAACTGCCCGCGCTCCTCGTCCGTCAAGCCCAAAAACCCCTTCGGTTTCGTGGACTGCGGCAGTCCTGCCGTTACCGAGCCCGTTGAGCCCGTGGAGCCAACTTGGGACGGGGCAACATCGGGCGGCGTCGCGGCGGCGCTCTGCTTGAAGCCCGTGCCGAGCAAGTTCTGGATGAACCCGCCAATAAATCCTTGAGGATTGCTGAAGCCGGAGCCTCCGGTGATCGCGGCTTGCGTCGCCGAAGCCGAAGGGCCCGCCGATCCGGCAGCGGTCGCCGGGGCTGCCCCTGCCGCATCGCTGACTGCCGCGCCGGCCCCTGGCGTTGCGGCCGCCTCAGAGGCTGAGGTCGGGATGGCAAGCGTTTGCCCTTCGATGCCCGTTGCGCCGGCAAGGCCGGTCGTAGAAAGGGCCGATCCTGCCGCGCCGGTGCCGGCCCCTACCGCACCAGTACCCGCGGCACCGGCCCCCGCAGCCGCACTCGCCTCCGCCGCACTCGTGCTCGCCGCCCCCGCCGTCCCGCTCGCCCCACCAGCCAGGAATGCCATGCCCTACACAATACCGGCGATGCGACCGCCACCGAAAAGGCCACCCTGCAAAATCTGTTGCTGCATCGTGGCAGCGTTGAATTCGGCGAGCTGCTGCGCCGACTGCGCCGCCGTGCTGAAGCCACCCATCCCGAGCGATTGCACCTGCGACGCGAACGGCAAAAACTGCCCAATGACTTGCTGTGCCATCTGTGTTGGGATAGCCGCGGCCTGTTGGTTCCCGAGCAGGCGCTGGCGCGCCAGGATCGATTGCGCGAATGGGCCGCCAATATTGCGCTGCCCAAGCTGCTCCGCGGTTTGCTGCAACGCCGCCGCGGTGGCCTGATTCGCGCGCGAGACCGCTTGCTGAATCATCGGAATGTTGGCCTTCACCCCGCCCGTGCGGAGCGCTTCGAGCAACTGCCCCAACACTTCCTTCCGCACCGGGCGCGTTTGGCGCAGAAACGCCTGTCCATACTGCGCCAGCAACTGCTGCAACGGCGATGTATCAGCTTGCGGCGCCTTCCCCTCTGCGGCTGGTGCTCCCAAGCGTAGATCTCCTCCCGACACTCCCCCGAACGGCTACGACGAACGCTGACGACGCTGGGCGTGCATGGTATCAAATCGGGCCTGTCCTGCTGCGGACTGAAACGCCGTTCTGGTCATGTACATCAGCCAGCCATCCAGTCCAGGACCGTACATCCCCGGAATGGTACTCATCATAGTGTATCCAAGCCGCTGCGCCTTCGCCACGACCGCGGACTGGTGCGTCGACAACACCAAAAACGGGAAGGCCTGGAACGCGATCGCGTGGCATTGCCGCACAAATTCCACCGCGTCCGGCGCCCCGCGGCAGTCTGGGCGTATCCACAGCCCCCACGAGGCGCCCGCCATGAACGGGCGCACCCAGAACGTCGCCCACCATTCCCCCTGCTCGTCCACCGCGCAAAACAGCGTGGTCGCGCGGTCGGTAAAGGCTTGGAAAAACAGGTGCAGCGGGTACGCGGGGTTGCCGAAGATATTCAGCAACTCTTGCCGCTCCACCAGCGCTAGGTACCAGCGCAGAAGTGGCACATCGGCGTCATCGCCTGGCTCGTAGACGAGGACGAGGTCGGCATCAGGAACGCGCCTCATGCGACGCATCCCCCTTCCAGCCTTCTCCTCATCCGGACGGAGCCGGCCCCGAAAACACCACGGGCGGCCTGCAAAAGACCGCCCGTGATGCCCCTTCCAGCCTTCTCCTCATCCGGCATGGAGCCGTCCCGAGGTCGAAGACGCCCGTGATGTAGCACATCCCTCATTCGAGCGCAAGACGACCGTGCGGGACGCTCCATCCGGATGAGGAGGAGAGAGGCTGGAAGGGGGGACCCCCCAACGGTCGGCACGCGCAGCGGCGGCCGCGGCTCTTCGGAATGCCGCGGGCACGGGACGCAGGTCTGTGGCGCCTGCAACAGCAACTGCTCGAGCTGCTGCGTCCGCTGAAGCACCCGCCGCAGAATCACGTTGGTCCCCACGAGGGTAAGCCCAAGAATCACAATCGCCACGTCACGCATCGTCCGGTTTCGCACGCTCATCGTGTCCTCCCTTGCTTCGTGGTTTTGGTTTCTCCCGTCACGCCGCCGGTCTCGCGCCTCTTCCGGTCCTCGTAGGGGGCGACCTCCTGGCGGTACAGCTCCTGAACCGTGGCCGTGAGTGCGCCGAGGACCGAGGCGTAGTCGCTATATCGCCGGAGAGTCGGTGTCGGGAGCCACCCAAGTGCGAGGCGATAAAGGCAGTACGTCAGGTCCCCCACGCTCCCTGTCATCTGGAACTCCTCGATCAGGGCATTGAGGTACGGATCGTACCGCCGAGCCCGACGCTCGGTCTGGATGTACGGCATTACGACGTCTCCTTCTGCTGAGGTCGGTCGTCGATCAGCGTCCCGTGGGCGCGGGCATCAAGGACGATCAAGCAGCTCGCCATCACGTGCGCGAGCGGGTCGAGACCGCTCTCGTGGTCCGCGTCCTGTCTCGCGGCGGCGGCGAGGAGGTGGCGAAGCATCGCTGCCAAGTAGACCGAATAGCGGACCGGCGTCGCGCGCCAGTTCCACGCCCCATACTTCTTCGCCCCGCACTCCATCGCGCGCGCAAGCGGTTCGAGCGCCGGCGAAAGCACGAGGTCCATCGGCACCTTTCGCCCTCGCTTCGCCGCCGCATCCTTCGGATTCTCACGCGCAGGCATGCCTCGATCCTCCTCCACAAGGATTCATGGGCGGACGTAGGTGTGGAACCATGCAAACAGCGTGTCGAACGAGTGGAACACGGGAATGCCAGCGCGCAGCGCCTCCGCGACCTCGCGATCCGCGCCGGGCGACGCGCCTGGGAGGCGATAGACCGCATCGCACCGCGCCAGCAGGCGCAAATCATACTGGAGCCAGTATTCGTAGTCTTCTGGCGCCAGCAGTTCGAGCAGAACGTGTTCGTGCGGGACGACCACCGCGCACCCGCGATCGATAAGCGCTTTGGCAACCGTGAGCGCGTTGCGCACGTTGCCGAGAAACGTTCCGGAGCCGGTGAGCGGTCCGGAGACGTACACCAGCGGCGCCGCCGTGGCGGTTACTGCGGGAATTGGCATGGGGGCGGAACCTCCTCAATAATAGCTTGCAACATCTCCTGCACGAGGTCGTGCAGGGCCCACACTTGGATGAGCGCGGGCACGATGTCCTGTTCGTTGAAGGCGTCCATCGTCATGCGCAACAGTTGCGCGCTCAGCTCGCTCCAGGACACGCACAGGAGGGCGAAGACGTCGAGGGGAATCACGATGCGGCTGAGCGCCTTCTCGTTCATCGTCGGCCCAACGTTGGCCACGGCGCTGGCGGCGGCTTCCCCGTCCGGACAAGGACCACCCACAGCAGCACCACAAGCGCGAGCGCTGCGGCCACGATCTCGAGGCCACCACGCCGCCACCATGCGCCGAACCGCATTACGCAGGATCTCCACGCAGCGAGAATACCCCGCGCGATACTTCCAGCGCAAGCCAGCGAACTGCATAGAGAACCGCATAGCTGCGGTGCCCCTTCCGGTGTTGGCGGTGCTGCCGCTCGATTCGCGTCACGAGTTCCTCCAGCGCCCGCGTGAACCGGAGCCCGGTCTTGCCGTACACCCGGAGCTTGTACTCTACCGCCGGGGGCGCTGGGGGCGGCAACGCAATCGCGGGAAGGTTCTCCACCCGCGACACGAGCCAGACCGCGAGCTGCATCACCCGCGAGGCCGGAAGGCCAAAGTGTGCGGTAAGGCACCGCAGATCGCGCCGGAACTGCCGGGCGCGCGCGAGCCCTTGGCAATGAATGGCGACGGTGACTCTTCGCCACCGACGCCCTTCCGCATTGGCCGGTGCGTGAAAGCCTGGTCGAAACCGCGTTGCGCGAACCACGGCGCTGCTCATAGCTCAACGCGAATACGCTCGGCAGGATTCTTGGCCGCGCCGTCGATCACGATGAGCGGAGCCGCCAGCGGACTCGGGGAGAGCATCTTCTGCTCGGCATAGTCGCCGCGCACGATGCGTCCCATGCGATGCCCCACCACGCTCGACTTGGCAAAGCCGCCCGCGTTCACGAGCAAGATGTCCCGGTGCCGCAGCTCGCCCCGAGCCCAGTCCGGCTCTGGGCGCGAGAGCCGTACGGCGCCCATGCGCGTGGTGTGCCCCATCACGAACACATCCGCCCCGGCAAAGCCGTGCGCCACATGGTAGAGCTTGTTGAGCGGCCCGCTCGGAAGCACGCTGTTTCCCACGCCATGGTGCGCCCAGAGCACCACATCGGCCGGAAGCAGGCGGATGTAGGCCGAGGTCCCGAGGAACGACGTCTCTAACAGCTCCGCCAGCCACATGTCGCTGGTCGAGCCCTGCGCTTCGTAGAAATGGTGCCCTTCGAGCATCCCAAGCCAACGGCCCCGCGTGGGTTTGAGCACCCGCTCGTAGAGCTCCTCGACCAGCGCGTGTGCCTTGGCATCAATCACCGCGTCCGCCGTATCGTAGAGCGCTGCGGAGCGAAGCCGCTGACGATTTGAGGGGCTCAGGAAGTCGATCATGTCGCCCAAGCCAAGGAAGTAGGCATCCCGCGCCAGCGCGAGTTCAATGTGGCGGCGCAGCAGGCGCTCCGCCGCGGCGCCCTCCGGTCCGGTCCACTGCACATCCCCAAGGGGGGCGACCACGACCTGCTTCTTGCCCGTGCGAACCGTATGGAGTTCCATGCTCCCCTCGTTATTCGTTGCCCACGGTGTGCGGCAGCCGAACCGTGGGGACGATCCAGGTATACAGCGTCATCGGACGGCCCCCCGTGGTTTTCTGTTCCATCCGAATCCGCTGCGCCTCAAGCAACACCTCAAGAATTTCGGTCAGGTGACGCGAAGTCTTTACCCCGCGCTCCATGGCGTATCGCATCAGCTTGGTGCGCGAAATCGGGGAATTCAGGCGAATGATTTCCTCCACAACCACGCGCGCCTGCGTTTCTGGGCTTTGGTAGGCATAGGTCGCCACGGTTACGATGTTCTTCACGACCACATCGCGAAACGCACGATCCGCGCGCACAATGGCTTCATCGTCCACCACGAGCGGTTTACCCGGACGCCACCGTGACAGCGCGTACACCATGGCAAGCTTGACCACCGTCGTGCGCGCCCGCGTGAGCACATTGCGCTCCACATCAGCCAATTGCGTCGTCCGCAACCGTTCCACCTGATGTGCAAGCCACTGTTGGTAAAAGATTTCCCCGCGATCGGTGAAGACGAATTCTCCTTCGATGGTAAGCAGGTCGCGACAATGACGACGCAAGCGTTCCATGCGGGCGTCATGGTCCGGCTTGCGCGGCGGCGTAATCACCTCGTAGGCTTCGTAGACGGGATCGGCACAAACGAACACGGTGCGGCCTGCAAAGCCAGCCGTGAACACGTCCGGATGCACCGCACGCGGAAACCACGATCGCGTGCATCCAGCAATCCAGTTCAGGAGTGGACGGTTGACCGTCTTGGTGCCACTGGTGCGCGTGATGTCGATCAGTTCGCGATCGCGGCCGCCGTAGAGGGGCAACACGCGCGACATGAAATCCATGGCCTCGGCCCCAATGGGAAGCTGTTCCACCACATCACTGCTGACCAGGTAGACCGGCGCACCAAGACGCTGCGAGGCGCGCTGCTGTCGTTCCATGTAGTCGTAGAGCCCTGAGATCGTCACCTTGCCGTCGACGCACCAGAGCGCATCCTTCGGGAGGAGCTGCTGCGCTGCTCCAATGGCGGAGTCTTTGCCGGTCCCACTATCGCCGACCAGAAATACCCACAGATTCGGGTACAGCGGCGAAAAGTCCACCATGCGCAGGCAGACGCGATCCTCAACGGCCGCGGCCAACACCGAAAGCGCCGCCCAGTGTAAGTAGACCTCGGGAATGATCCAGCCTCGATAGAGATCAACAAACTCGTCGACAAAGTCCCAGGACGTTACGGACAGCGACAAAGGTTCCATGCGACCTCTCGCATTTCGGCGTCCGAGGGAAGCCGTGTCCATTCCACCCCGCCCGCGCCGCCCCAGCGTGCAGACACCTTGAACGTCACCGGCACCCGCAACAGCGTGCCCCCGATCGGCCGCGGCACCATCAGGGTCCGTTCAAGCAATCGCACAATCTCCGGCACCATATCCGGTGGCACGGATAGCACCACGCTGTCGTGCACTTGCAGAAGCGGCGGCCGCCCAAGGCTGCTTTCGGCCCAACACCACGCGGGCCACAGCCCGCACTGATTCATTAAGTCTGCGGCTTCGCTCTGCGGCAAGAAGCTATAGGCTTGGCGAAACACGTCGTCGTTGAGACGATCGAAGTCGAACCGCATCACGCGGCCCCACGAGTTCACGAGACGGCGATCCCGCAGAACGCAACGCCGCACCCACCGAAAGTAGTGCTCCCGAATCGCAGGCTTCGAGCGATGGTAGGCTTCTACATAGGCGTCGCAGGTGTGGACAGGAATCACCAGATTCAACTCGCACAGAATACGATCGCTCAGGCGCGCGCCACCCATGCCTCGCTGCGCACCGTGGCTCACGATCTTCCCAATGTGCCGCTTAAGTTTCCAGTCGGGATCAGACGGCTCTGCCCCGAAAATGGCGCGGGCGTTTTCGGCGTGCGTGTCGTACTCCCACGGTGGCGTATTGGCCAGGCGCTGCAGTTCCGGATCGTTCGTCAGCGCAAACACCACCCGACTCTCCACCTGCGACAAGTCGGCCTCAACAATCACCTCGTTCGGCTGATCCGGTACAAAGATGTCGCGCAGCGCCGGATCGATGTTTTGCAAGTTCCGCCCCGGGCCCCAGGGCGTCGCCGCGCTGGCTAAGCGCCCCGCCTCCGTCACAAAGCTAAAGCTGCACCGCATGCGGCCATCGGTGTCCAAGAGGTCCGGGTTGAGCACTTCCGCATGTTTGCGGTTTTGCCGATACGCCAGGAGCGCGCGAGCCAACTCCGGCCAGCCGTCGCGCGATTCGTATTTTCGCCACAAGCGCCGCACAGCCGCCTCGTCCGCGGTCACCGTGGACCCTTTGCCGTCGGTCCGCCGCTTCTTGCGGGGGAGAAAGCCGTACGAACGCACCGCGGGAAACTTGGCCTTCAGGGTGGCCACCTTCGTGGCCGAGAGGCCCCGCGCGCCGTACAGTACGTACTTGACGCGGTCATCAGACAACCCCCGCTGCACCACCAGGGGCATCCCATCCACCGTCAACGGACCCTCGCGCAGCCGCTGCGCCTCGGCTTCGAGGGCTGCCCGACGCGTGCGGAGCAGTTCCGCATCGACCCGGAAGCCGTGCGCCGTCATCGCGAGTACGGCAGGAATGAGTCGGGTAACATGACGAAAGTAGAACTCGGCTAACCCGTGCTGCACCAGCTCCTTGCGCAGCGCGTCGAAGACTTCCCACGTCACGGCAACATCCATACCGCAATAGGTCCACAGCGCCTCGTCTGCGTTCGCGTATTTGTACGTCTCACGCGCTTCGAGTTTCCAGTACGACCACTTGGTGTACATGGAAGCGAGGTACGCGAGGTCGTGATCGTCGCGCGGATCGAGCACGTGATGCATGCATCGCGTGTCCCAGTACGTCTGCGACGGTGTGATGGCGAGCCAGCCATCGCGCACTAGCCATGGCAAGTCGAAGCTCACTCCATTCTGGGTCACGATCGCGGGCACCTGCGCGAGCAGGCGTCGCACTGCGACCTGCACCGCAGGCCATTCTGGCCCCCAGTGGCGCGCTTCCAGCGGCACGGTCCAGGTCGTGCCGGCCTCCACGGCAAGGCCGATACAGGCGATATGTCGTTCGCCTGGTACCGTGCGCGTTTTGGGCTGCCCTTTGCGCGCGCCACTCTTGTAGCACACCACATCGGTGCGATCCGGCGTCGCTGGCACCCATTCCCCGCCGAGCGTCAGCATCTCCGTGCGCGGGCGTCGTGGGGTTTCAATGTCGAGCACGCAGCGATCCGTGGTCGTTGTGCTAAGCCCGTGCAGCTCGTCCAGGGTTGGAACGCGGTGCTCCCACGCGATGCGCGGCGGCGGTCCGTACCGCACCAAGTCTGCGATGCGTTGCCAGTCTCGCAATGCCCGACGTTCCCACGATGGCGTCCGAAGCACCGCGGCCGGGTGCACCGTGGGAATCACCCAGAGCGTGCGATCCCCAAGCGTCGTCGAAAGCATAGAGCCGCGCCAGTCGAGAATACCGGTCCGTGTGCTGCGCTGCCACGGGACATGACCACGACCGGTCAAGGCATAGAGCGCATAGTTTCCGAGCGGCACAATCACTCGGGCGCGGCATTTCGCCAAACGGGCGCGCAAGGCCTCCGCGGCTGCCTCGATCTCCTCTCGTGGTACGCGCTCGAGCACTTCCGGGCGCCACGGCAGCACGTTCGTCAGATAGCAGTCTTTGCGTTCGAGACCGACGCGCCGCCACCACGCCGCAAGCCGTTCGCCGCTCGGCCCCACGAACGGCCGTCCCTCCCGTTCTTCGTGCGCGCCAGGCGCCTCGCCCACCACAACAATCGGCGCGTGCAACGACCCATCATCAGGCACATGCGGCTTGGTCGTCATGGGCAAGCCAATCGGGGGAGGGGCGGCTTCCTGCCGCCCCCACAGGCTCTCGTTATTCGAGCAGGTCGGACTCTTCGGTCACGATATCTTTCATGTGCTGGGACACGTGCGTCTTCAGCTCCGCACGCGGCACACGCTTCCGGCACGCCGTGCACGTCACCACATCGGCCGTCGTCGGCTGCGGCGTCGCGGCGCCGTTGCCTTGCTGCTTTGCGCGCGCGTCGTCGAGCCCCGGCGTCCGCTCGCCGAGCTTCCAGTAGTTGGTGGCGTTCGCACGCACGCGACCCTTGAACTGCGGATCACGACTCCCATCGTCGATCTTCTGCACGATTGCGCACAGATACTCGGCGCCGGTCAGCGCGTGCAGCAGCTGATCCGTGGGCTCCTGCTCGCCGACCGCCACACCAGTCGCCCGCACGAAGCGCTTGAACGTGCGGCTGCCGATGCTCTGCTGCCACGTGGAAGTCTCCGTGGCGTCCGGATCGTCGTCTGTCCCGATCACGAAGTTGTCGAAAAAGGCGAGTCCGCGAAATGTGTCGGGCTCGACCACGCGCGCCGTAACGGCAAACATGAGCTTGCCGGTTCGGGTCGCGCGCTCTTCGACGCGCTCGACACGCAGGCGATAAATGCCATCGGTGAGCACCGTCTGCTGGTCCGGAATACTGCCGAACGGAATCGTGGGGGTCTTCATTTTTCCTCCTCGTGCTGAGTACGTTTACTCAGCTTGATATGGCGGGAACTGAAACGGCTCTTCCTCGTTGGTGTCCGCCTTCCCGTTCCCGCGCTGGAGCGCCCGAAACTCGCGGTTGCAGTCGAAGCAAAAGAGCAACGCCCACCGCACGAGTCGCTGGCACCCCGGGAACGGACACCAATGCAGCCAACGATTTGGGGGCCCCGCGGCTGGCGGTTCAGCGCGTCTGCGGGGCACGCGATGCACCTCCTTCCTTTCGCCGATCGTAGACGTCCCACAACGCGTCGTAATACGGATCACAGGGATTCGGTGCTTCGAGGAAGACCGACGAAGCGTTGTAGCGCGTGTCGGCGCGTGTTTGGAGACAGTAGCGCAACCCACCACCGTCGTCGCGCCGCACATGGCTCACGTACATCTCGGCGTAGCCGCTCCCGAGCCGGGTGCGTAGCCGTCCCGGCGCGGCGGGATTATAGACCAGGCTGCCAAGCAGTTCATCCCGTTCCTGGTCCACGTGGGCCAGCACGACCACGTTGGCGCGGTAGCCACCAAATCGGCAGAGCAGCGTTTCTTCAAGCATGTCCGTGGCAGCGGCGAACCAGCGGCGTGGATCCTTGGATTGCGGCTCCAGCTCGTACTGCGCCAGCTTACGCGCCGTGAGCTCGAGGTAGGTCAGGCTGTCGATGACCACGGTTTGCCACATCCCCGCTGCGAGTTCGTCGTAGAGCGATCCCATGCGACGCAAGAAGGCGTGGTAGGCGCTGGGCACATACGTGCCGGCGCTGTTCGTCGCCGTATCGTGGTAGTACTCAATCCGCGCCAGCACCGCATTGCGCGAGCCCGTCACCTCGCACACGGGGATGTCGTTCTGGTGTTCCACGGGCTGCGGCTGCCCCAGCCGCAGGTACGGCATCTCTTTGCCCAACGGATCGAAGCAGAACACGAGCATCGGGCGGGGGAAGGTTGCCGCGAACGTGCTTTTCCCACTGCCCGGCTGCCCGTACACCACCACATGAATCGGCGGGCGTTCCATTCACTGCTCCTTCTCGACCGCGAGCGCGTGCGGCATCCACGGATCGTGCCGGAGCATGGTGGAGGCGTACGCGGGCGGCCGGCCAGCGAGGCAAAAGTCCCGGAACGTGCAGTACGTGCAGCCGCCGGTAAAGAGCCCCTGCACGCGTGTCTGCGTCGCATCGGCTACGCTCGTCACGCGCGCCGCAAGCGCTTCGTACTGCTGCGCCAGCGCAATCGCTTCGGCGCGCCATTCGGCCAACTGCATCGGCGAGCGGCTCACCAAAATGAACTGGCTTTGGCTATGCAACGACCCACATTCGGCGTACGGCACGCCGTGGGTCGCGCAGGGGCGCCCACTCGTCGGGAGTCGCTGCAGCTCGATCGCATTGATATAGACACCAACAACAGGCTGGCCGAGCGTACACTGCACCGCCCACACGTAGCCCGACATCTGGACATCGCGCTTCCATTGCGCAACCCAGTCTGGCGTCAACCGTGCGGTGGTTTTGTGGTCCACCACATACAGCTCCCCGTTGTGCCGCGAGCGCACGATGGCGTCGATGCGCCCAGTAAACGCCACCGTATCCGTTAGCGGCACGGAGAAGCCGACCTCGACCGCTTCCACGGTGAACGGCAACTGCTCGCGAGGGTGGTCTTCAATCCACGCGGTCAGCACCCGCAACACATTCTCGTAACTCAGGCGAGCAAAACGCGATCCAGGGTCGCCCAGGCCGTGCGCATCGCTGTAGGTCCGATACGGCTCCAACGCCGCCACCGCGTCCGCCACGAGACCCGTGCGGAAGTACGCCGCCAGCGCTTCGTGCATGGCAATGCCGGCTTGCGCTGCGGGTCCGCTTTCGTCCCCCTTGCCGACGTAGCCCAACACATGGCGCAACGCGGCCGCCGTTTCACAGCGCGCGAGCGTGCGCAACATCGTGTTGTCCACGTAGCGCATCAACGCGCCCTCCCCCGGCCTCGGGACTCACCCTCCGGATGAGGAGAGGCTGGAAGGGGGGTGGGTGGCTGGAACGCCATGGCCACCGCGTCGGCCAGGATCGTGGACAGACTCGCGCCCCGCCCCATGCTAGCGCGCAGCACGGCTCCAATGGTGAACGCGGCCACGCGCTCCACCTGCTCCCGCGAGCAGGAGGGCTCTTGCAAGAATGCTAGCAAGTGCACCAGTCGCGCCCGTGCACACAGTTCGCGTTTGTCGGCGGGGGGCGTCGTCATGCGTGCGACCGTCCTAGCACGCGGCCGGGCGCGCCGTCAACTGCGGCCGGCCCGGCGTCCTCCCCCTGGGCCGCGGGCGCTGGTGACGCAGCGCGGCGCCGGCTGCAGCTGCGACGCCCCCGGACGGCGCGAATCCAGCCCGTCGGGATGACGATGAAGTCGCCGTACTCCGGCTCGTCTTCCGGCGTTTCGGGCGGATCGAACGTGGCGGCGAGAACGTGGACCGGGACGCCGTGGAGGTCGGGGCCCTCGTAGACCAGCCATCCTTTGCACAAGCGCACGGCGAGCCCGACGCGCTGCGGTACGCTTTCACGCGGGAGCGTGTCGTAGTTCCACGACCGGGCATCGTACCACTCAATGACGACTTCGGGCGCGCGCGGCGCCGGCTTCTTGGTTCCCATGGGGTTCCCTCCTTGGCCGCCGCCGCGGTGGGTGCGGCGCGGGCGTGATTCGGATCCAAAGACAGGCACGACGGCAGCGGAGCACGTGCTGCGAGTCTGCGCGGAGGAGACTAATGAACGTCCATCCGAGCTTGCTCGGCCGAAGGAGCCAAACAGCGCTGCCGCCGAGCGGCGCCGGTTCAACGCGAAGCGTCATCACGAGGGCTTTCGCACAGAGTAGGAGGACCTGAACCGAGCGCTCGGCCGTTCTGCGCGGGGCTCTTGGCGGCAGTAGATCGAAATGAGCTCCGGATAGAAGGACCAAGAGCAGCGAATGTCAATGGTATCGTGTTGCGGGGAGGCCGCAAGGTACCAGACGTACGAGTGATGGCGTTGGTTGTAAAGGCGGATCGCAGAGAAGGTCATCGGTCGTTACCTTTACGCAGGAAGCAGACAATGCGACGCTCGCTGCGCGCGTTGTCGATGTACCAAAAGAGACTGTGCGCGTCGGCGTGGAGAAAGGCGACGAACGGCCGAGGCCGTTTGGCAGGGCGGAGAAGCCAGACGGCGTCGAGGCCGACGGCCGACGGTTGAAAGCGTAAGGTCATTGCTTCCCTCGGGCTGAGCCGATCGGCTCGGGCACGATAAATCGGTATACCTGCTGGTGACCGCTTGGGGTAGAGATATACCAGGATTGGCCAGCGGGGTGCACCCGGAGCAGGACGACGAACGTCGAATCGGCATCGTTGAGGCGGAGCCTCCAAATAGAACCCGTGCCAGGGGCAGATGGTTCGAGGAGGAAGGTCATCAGGTGTCCTCATGACATGGGCAGACGCACCGGTCGGCGAGGCAGAGCTCGGCCGGGTCGTCGGTGCCGCACTTGGCGCACCACGCACCTGGCCAGCCGGACCACCAGTGATCGCCCACGGGCTCGCCGTGGAGCGAGAACTGCGCCGGGCAGGGCTGCGCATGGTCAACGTGGCAGGTAGGGATATGGATCATCATGGGCGATCCTCGTCAGATGGGGAGTCTCTAAGACTAATCACGCCAAACGGAGTGTAGTAGCAGCAACCCCATAAAGCGATCCAAAGCAAGTCGTTGCTCGGTTTAGGTACAGCCACATTGCGATACATTACCCAAAAGCCTGAGCCTCCGCGATCAAAGGTCAGTGTCATAACCGAGGCCTCCGGGGGCGCGGGGCGTGTCGCCGGCGACGAAGACGGCCGTGCGCTGACCCGGACCATGTTCGGTGCAGCGGAGGATACACAAGGCCTCCAGGGCGGTGAGCGTGCAGCCGGCGGGCGCGACGTGGTTGTGGAGGACGATGGCGACGCCGCGCTCCCCGCGGAGGCCGACGACGGCGCAGCAGCGGAAGGTCATGCGGGTGCCTTGGCGTCGCCTCCAGCAGGTGCCTTGCAGGGGGCCGACGCGGTGCCGTGCGGTTCGCCAAAGAGCCACGACGCGGCGAGGCGATGGCGCTCGAAGAGGAGGATGGCGACGGTAGGCGGTGCGTCGGCCGGGTAGTGTGCCCACTCGAACACGACAAACGGGAACCAGCCAGCCTCCGGGAAGCGGCCGGGGGCCTCGGCCTTGTAGCACACGAGGCGGGCGCCGCGGATCACGGACAGTGTCATGGTCATGCGGGGGCCTCGAAGGTGTAGGTAGTATGCCGGCTCGCACCCGGCGGACGCACGGTAATCACCGTGGCTTCCCACGCCTTGGCGTCGAAGGCCAGGACTAACCCCCGGTCGTCCCAGCGGAGTGATGGCGCGCAGACGGCGCGGACGCGCGCCGAGTAGAGCGGGTCGTACTGGAGGCGGAGCGTCATCGTTCTGGAAAATGGATCACCAAAGCCCCTTGGGAGGCAAAGTTTCTCCTCGTGGCATACCAGACAGACGCCATGTACCAGACAGTCTCGGACATACTCAGATGAACAGACATTGCGCGATTGGCGATGGTGATCCACCCCGTGTCTGGCGCCCATGTCGTGAGGCGAAAGGTCATCGTCCGGCCCTGGGGTGGGCAGTGTAGCGGTACATGCACGTGGGTGCGTACCATACGAGGTCGCCGGTGTCCTCTTCGAGCTTGAGTAAATCCCGAACGAAGTCACCCCGGAGATAGCTCCGAGAGTCGTGGGGGCGAAGGACCCATACAACCGTTTTCCCCTTGGCGTTGCGTTCGGCTTGGACGCGGAGGGTCATGGGGCGTCTCCTTGGGCAATACAGTCGCAGAGCGAAAGGCGTCCCGCAAAGTAGAGGCAGCCGCCCCGAACACCGAGGTGCGGGCAGTACTGGAGTATGCGGATGTCGAGTGTCTGCGACAAGGGCTCGACGTGCGCGCGCCAGTGGCAACCGCACGCGAAGTAGACATGGACCGTGGGTCGTGGTTCGGTGTCTACTTCGATCACGGTTCCGCGAATTCCAAGATCAGTCATGGGGTATCCTCCAGCAGGGGAAACGGACGGGCGTGCGGGCTGGTGAGGCGAAACTTCACGCTCACGTCGTCCGGGACGCTGCACGAGAACACGGCGTACCATTGAGTTGTGGGGGAGAGTCGCCCCCGGTCGCGCTCCGTGGCCTCGATCCACCACGTCTCTGTCGTGGCGGAATACTTGAGTTTGAGGGTCATCGGTTGCCGCGCAGGGACTCGTCTGGGCGGGGGAACCGGATGACACCTGCCCATGGGAAGGCCGCCGTCTTCGGAACGAACCACGTGACGGTTTGTCCGTCGAGGAGCACCCTCTGGCGACGGTCGGCGACGTCGATCCACCACGCCATCGTTGCTGGCGAGTAGGCGAAGGTGAGGGTCATGTAGGCGAGCCTCTTAAAGCCGGTCTGATCCCGGCCGTCGCCGAGTACGGTGTACTCGTGGTGCGCGCGGCGCCACGTGCGCGTGGGAACGAGGCAGACGGCGGAGGCGTGGGCGCCGGAAGTAGATGAGGCAGTCGCCATGAATAGTGGCAGGAAGGTGTATCCAGGCGACCTTCCCGTCCTGTGAGGCTCCGAGAGTGAGGGTTATGGGGTAGGCCTCCCAAAGACTGTCTCCCGACCGTCGCCGGGTACGGTGTACCAGCGAAACTCGGCGGGGGCGAACCACGCCGCATAGGCTTGCCATGCGGTTCCCCAGAATCGGACATGGACGCGGCCGTCGTAGCCACGTTCGAGGCGGAAGGTCATGGGTAGCCTCCCAAGTGCGCCAGCAGGCGCGGACGCCACGAAAGGCGCCAGCGACCGTGCTGGGTGAGGAACACGGCGAGTGGCACGGGGGGCGCGGGGGGCGCGTCGGCGCACTCGCCGTCCGTCACGTGGACCAGAAGGTCGTACTGGGCGAGGGCGGGGGCCTGGTAGAGGGGCCCGAAGCGCGTGCCGCCCGTGCCAGGGTCGCGGAGGCCGCAGCGAGAGCGCTGAGGTCGCGACGGCGGACCGTCGCTATGGACGCACCACTCAACGTCGGCGATGCGCTCGAGTGCGGCGCAGGCCCGCGCGAGCGTCAAGGTTTCGGGCTCCATGCTGCCCGAGCGGTCAAGCGCCACGAGGATGCGGCCGCGCCGCGTTCGCCCCGAGCCCGGAAGGATCGGGTCGGTGATGTAGCGGTGCGCGCGGCGCCACGTGCGGGTGCGCATGAGGCGCGCCGTGCCGAGTGCCTGAAAGAGGACGGCCGCGAGGCGGACGGCAGGATCCGGGGGTGCCGGGGGAAGCGGGGCGCACGGACGAGAGCCGTCTCCAGGCGGGACGGCAGGGCCAAGGCCAAGGAGTTTGTCCTTGCACGTGGCGTCGTCGGCGATGGCGCGGCGGGCGCCATAGCGCTCGACCGCCTCCGTGGCGCGGTCATACTCGCCGCCCTCGGGGCCTTGTTGATCGCAGGTGCCGGGACCGTCGCCCCGATCGTCGCCCTCCGGGGTGTCGCCCTCGGAGTCGTCGTCGTCATCGTCGTCGCTCGAGGGATCAGGGATAACGTCGTACCATTGCCGCCAGGTGGGGCGCTCGCAGGGGGCGAGGGAGCGCCAGGGCTCTCTTGTGGCGTCAACCACGGGAAGCGAGGCGCAGAGCGTAGGCAACAGTGTGTTGATCCTCAGGTCCCGCGCTAGGTTGAGTTTGTGCGGGTTTGCCCGGTCGAGGTCGGGCGGCGCTGCCAGGTCGCCAGCGGCAACATGGAGAAGCTCATGACGGATGACATCGGCAACGACGTGCGCCGGGACATCGGCGAAGGATGGGAGTATGGCGACCGTATAGCGGCCCGTCTGGTCGAGCGTGGTACGGGCGAAGTACTTGAGGCGGCCCTTTCTCGTCAATGGCGGGGGATCGAGCGCGACAAGGCGCGGGCGAAGCCATGCGATAGCGCTTGGGGGAAGGCCGCCGTCCGCTGCGTGGGCAAGAATCGTGGAAATCGCACGTTCGTGGATCATGCAGGATCCTTCTGTCGGCGGTCAAGCTCTTTGAGGGTGGCAAAGAGCTTGGCAAGGCGCTCGGAGGCCTCGGCGTCGTTGTCGAGGGGCCAGCCGACGACGTCGACGGCTGCGCCGCCCGTGCGGGATAGCTCTTCTGTGATCCACTTTCGAATGGTGTCTTGCCATTCAAAGAGGATGTCCCTGGACGTGCCTTCGGCGACGCGGCGGAGAGCGATGGCATACGCGTCGGCACAGCCATGCTGCAAGAACATAGCGCCCCCGGCGGCGACCAGGTCGGCAAGTGGCATCGACTCTGCCAAGGCGATCGCGGTCTCTCGGTCGCGGTCAAGTGCCGCCCCCAGGTCGGGCGGCACAGCGTCGCGCGCGAGCAGTAGGTCCCGGACCGGGGCGTGCCAGCGCTCCGCGAAGAGACCGCGGAGCAGGGCCTCGAAGCAGGCCGCATCGGGCTCGCCGTGTTCGTCGCGGGGTAGAAGTGCCGCGAGCGCTGCGGCCTCGCATACGGTGCGCGGGCAGGGGTCGCCTACGGGGGGCTGCGGGGCGTGTCCGAGGTCAGCGAACGCTGTGAGCGAGGCTGTAGGGACGCGCAGGTGTTGTGCGACGTAGGACCAATCGGCCCCAAGCGGGAGCCATAGCATCCGCCGGGCCAGTGCGAGTCGGAGCTCGTCGGCGTGCCAGGCGTCGTCCATCGTCGGTTGCATGGCGACAATGATGCGGGTATCGCCATGCAACTCTATGCTCTGGTACCGGCGCTCCCATAGGAGCGAGAGCATGGCGCCGGCTGTGGCAGGCGCCGTATCAAGCGCTTTGTCGAATTCATCGACAAAGAGCACCGCGCCGGGCTGCATACAGCGGGCAAGTTGTGGAAGCGCCAAGAACTCTACACGCTCCGCGCCTGCGCGTCCGCGTGGGCGCGGTAGTGCTAGGTCCTCAGGCAGCAACGCTTGTGCATGGAGGACCACTACGTCACGTCCCTCGGCGGCTGCCCAGGCGCGGACTCGCGCGGTCTTGCCCGAGCCGGACGGGCCGATCAGGCACGGCACAAGGGCTTCGCGGGACTCCCCCTGCCGCTGCCACGTTACGTGGACAAGCATTTCTATGGTATTCATTGAAGCTCCTGGTCGCGGAGCGCTTGGAGCGCGGCGAGCAACCGTCGCGCCGCGGCAAGCTCCTCGTTTACGATCGTCTGAAATACCCTCGGAAGAGGGCCGAGCTCGCTGACGATCGTGGCAATCTCTTGATAGAGATTGCACAGCTCTTCTTCTGGGCTTGGTTGGACGGTGGTGGTCATGGGCCCGCGATATAGTCCACAGGTGCTACCGCCGGAAGAGGGCCCGCCGACGGCGGGCCTCGAAGAGCCAGTGGTACACGTCCGTGTAATCAATTTGCGAACCGGAAGTGAGCGCTTCGTAAACCGCCCGGGCACGCCCGGGGGCCGGGCCGGTTTCACCGTCCCGAGGTAAATAACACAGGACCGCATGGACCGCGTCCGGGTCCTCGAGGGTGTGCGCCGCCGCCCAGTACGCGCCCTGTCGGATGGCGTGGTACACGGCGTCATCCTCGAAGGATGAGTCATCGAAATCCAGGATGGGTTGTGCCATGGTCATACCTCGCTTAGCGGGCGCGTAGCGCCGCCCGCACGTAGCCCGCAAGATACTCGGTCCGGCCGCGGAGCACGTCCGGGTCGGTGGCGTCTAGGGCCTCGTCGAGGAGGCCCGCCACGCGCTCTAGGCGCGCCTCGGCGCGGCGAAGAGCACGGCGGAGCGCATGGACCTGGTCCAGGTAGTAGGAGATCAGGTCTGCGGCGAGCGGGTCCAGCACCGGGTTTTCCATGACCGGCGGACCGTGCACGACGCGTGCCAGCGTGGCGCTCGAGGCGGGGCCTGGGGTGGCCGCCGCTCGGCTGTTGCGTTTGTGCCGCCCGGTGTTCGCCGTTTGTTCGCTTTTCCCGCGCAAGTTCGC
>Ga0209581_1000818_pt1 | contig 46568 bp, 39 predicted proteins | sample Coa_R2_FD_187160 | JGI IMG/M metagenome (GOLD analysis project Ga0209581, IMG submission 187160) | Surface soil microbial communities from Centralia Pennsylvania, which are recovering from an underground coalmine fire - Coalmine... | ecosystem: Environmental > Terrestrial > Soil > Unclassified ...
GCATCCGCTCCCGCGCCTTTTTGAAAGCATCGCTGGCGAGTTCCAGCGTGTAGGGCATGACGCAGGCGATGCCAAGCAGCGCTGCGCCGCTCAAGATGATAAATTCAGGCCAGGAGAAAACGAGCATACTGTGTCACCTCTTGAACCGGCTCCCTTGGGCATCATCACAGCCTCCACTAACTGTTATAGAGCATCTAGAACAGTTTTGTCAAGAGGTGCCACAGCGCCGCTCAGCGCGACGTGTAAGCCGCGCTTACCCAGCCTGCTGGAGCAGGATGGGGCCGGTGGTGGTCTGGATGGTCAACAACGCCAGCGGTGGCTTGCCGATACTGGCGCGTGCCTGGCTGCCGCTGGTTGTGTGGCGGATGGCGATGTTGGGAAAATTGGTGTTGATCCCGCCGCTGACGGTGCGCGCGTCCAGGCGAAAGGCGCTGTTCTGCGGCAGGGTCAGGCTGATTTCGCCGTTGGTATCCTGAAACTGGGCGCTCGCGCTGTGGTCGAGCGACCCGTGAAAGTTGATCGTCCCCGTCTCCGCCTGCACCCGTGAATGTCCGCTCAACTGCGTGTCACTGGTGGTAATCGTCCCGTTCTGGGTAGTCATCGTCAGTTGCCCGCTGACATGCTTCGTATTGATCGACCCGCTCTGCGTGGTCAGCGCAATAGTCCCGCTCAGATTGGTGGCCCAGATCGACCCATTGGTATTGCTCAGCGCAATCTGGCCGCTGAGATGATCGGCCTCCAGCGTCCCGCCGTTAGCCAGGCTGGCGCTCAGCCCGGCCTGGCCGGGAACCTGCACCACAAAATCGACCCAGGTGCCATCGGCCAGATCGCTCTCGATGTCCGATGTGACCGTAATGGCATCGCCCTGCTGGGCGTAGTGAATCTGAATGGCATCGGTATAGCCGTTGCGGTCCTCGGTGATTGTCACCTGCCCGGCGGCGCCGCTGACAATATGCACATTGCCAATGGAGTGCCGGAACACCAGCGTTGGCCGACTGCCAACGGCAAAGCGCCAGACGCCGGGCGCTGTCTGGCGCGGGGCGGGCGGGGCAACGGCTGGCTTTCTTTCAAAAAACAGCACGCACAGGCTCAGAATCAGCACGCTTGCCAGCGCCACCAGCCAGATGCGCCATCGGGTCGGGACGCGCCGCATCGGCTGGCCCAGCCTGTCCTGCCAGCGCGCGCTGTGGCCCTCGGCGGATTCTCCACTCCTGCTGGCGAGGATACCGGCGCTGCCCAGAAGACGCGCCAGGCGCGCCTTGCAGCCGTCCACGCGGCGGCGCGCGGCCTGTACCGCCGTCTTCCAGGCGGCCATAACTGGCGCGTTGTGATCTGCTCCCTGCTCGGATGGTGGCCTCTCTGAATCTGGCGCGAAAGGCTCTTGCTCGCTCATTTCCTGGCTCTCTTTGCCTGGATATGTGCCGCTGTAGCTTTCTGCATCTAGCAGCAGTTTGTGGGCCAGCATCAACGAAGAGCCAGGCTTCAGAGACGTGCCCCTGAAGCCTGGCTCTTCTGTAGCGGAGGTGGTGGAATCCAGCGGTCTGCCTTATTGGAAAGGATACTCGCACAGCGAGCGTTTGTGCCTCTGTCGACGTTAGCGGGGCTGATCGCCGATATTCCCAAGATGCTCTTTCACCTGGCCCATGAAACCGCCGCTGCTCTGGCCGCCGCTGCTCTGGGGACCCAGGACATTATCCACCTGGGAAGCCATTGGCCCCGGCAACCGCTGTTTCAGGAAGTTGCCAACCATCTGCACCGCCTGGCGCGCCTGATTTTCTGAAATTCCGGTGCGCTGCGTGATCTGCTGAACAAGTTGGTCCATGTCGTCTTTCCCCTTTCTCTGGGACACAGGCTCAATAAGCCGCGCTCAGCGTGAACGCGAGGCATACGACAGGACGTGCCTGCACGTTATATACCATCGCGCCAGCGCGCTCCTGGAGAACGGGGATCACTCCTCGTAGCCCGGCGGGGGTGTGAAGCCGCCAAACGCTGCTTCAAGCAAGGCAGCAAAGTGAATGGGCGTGCGATCTTCCAGATAGGGGCCGATGGCCTGCAAGCCGATGGGCAGGCCGCCTCTGGTGCGCCCCCAGGGGAAGGCGGTTGCCGGATGCCCGATGAGTGTTGCGATACCGGGATAGATGTGCAGCCAGCCATAGGGCACCACCGCTCCGTTAATGGTCAACGTGCGCTTGCCAAAAGGCACATTGGGAGCAATATGCTCGAAGGCGGGCGAGATTGTGACCGGCGCCAGCAGAACATCCCACTCGTGGAAGAAGGCGCGGAACAGGGCGCGCTCGTACTCGCGGCGCTGGAGCAGGCGCAGAAACTGCGGCCCGGTGGCTGTGATGCCCAGCAGCGCTGCCTGATTCATCGGATTGGCCGAGTTCCGCAGCCTTTCGGCGACCTGCGCCCGTGACTCATCAGGCGTATCAGCAAAGATGTAGAAGTTGAGCAGCGCTGCATACGTTTCTTCGTGCTTGCGCAGATCGTAGCCCTCTGGCTGTGCCTGAGCCACCGTCGCGCCCAGGCCGCGCAGTTTTGCCGCCAGATCATCCAGCGCGGCGGCAATCTCGCTGTCCACCGGCAGCCAGTCGGCAGGGGGCAGGATGGCGACGCGATAATCGGCCAGCGAACTATGACGCGCCGGGGGCAGGTTCAGCCGCCAGGCGACATCTTCCCCAATGACGGGACCGGCAATCACATCCAGCGCCAGTTCCAGATCGCCCGCGCTGCGTGCCAGCGGCCCCTGCACACCCATCAGCAAGGCTGGATTGGGGATGGCCGAGCCGGGGAAATGCCCGTGACGCGGGACCGCCGTTTCACTGGGCTTGTGGCCGTAGACGCCGCAAAACGCGGCGGGGATGCGAATGGAGCCGCCAATATCGCTGCCAAACTCCAGCGCCGTCAGACCAGCCGCCAGCGCCGCCGCGCCTCCGCCCGTGCTGCCGCCTGGACTGCGGCTGACATCCCAGGGATTATTGGTACGCCCGAAGACGGGATTGTTAGCCTGCCAGTCGCTGGCGTAAGGCGGGATGTTGGTCTTGCCGAGCAGCACCGCGCCCGCCTCCAGCACGCGCTGTGCTACCGGGCTGTTCTGCTCTGGGATGGTCTGGGCGCGCGTGGTGACGCCCGCCGTTGTCGGCAGCCCGGCCACGTCGATGGTGTCTTTGATGGTCAGCGGCAGGCCGTGCAGCGGCCCCAGTGGCTCGCCCCGTGCCTGGGCGTCGTCGGCTTCTGCCGCCTGCTGGCGAGCGTGCCCGGTGTTGGGCGTGACAATCGCGTTGAGTGCCGGATGATAGCGCGCCATCCGCGCTAGATGCAGTTCCAGCAGTTCGCTGGCCGATACCTCTCCGGCGCGCAGCGCGGCAAGCATCGCCCGCGCAGAAGTAAAGGGATTCATCGTCATCGCGTCTTGCCGCCTTTCTCCTGCTGGCGTTGGACTCACGAACGGCGCTGCCATCAGGCGCGCATTCAGACCAGACATGCTACCAGATGATTATAACACAGCAGCAGTTCTCCTTGAGCAGTCCCTACAAGGTTTTCACCTCCCCGATGATTTATAGAAGTAGCAGGGTGATCGCCTGATGTATTCGGCCTGGGAAAGCACAAGGCCCTGAATCGCAACGTCTTGATGAAACACACAGGGGGTTATCAACAATGGCAGCGCCACAACCACAACCGGTACTCAAAAGAGGAATGCGCGTTTGTAAATCAGGCTCCAATTCGATCTGCTCGGTTGGCCCGTTGCTTGTCGTTACGCAGCAATTGCGGTACTTCTTCACCGTCCAGCATGGCATAAGCCCGGTAGGAGAGCGCTATGTGGACGCCACCCTCACCGGCAATTCCTATGTCACGGTAGGCCAGTACATCACCGGGGTTCGGGATGAGAAGTGCGATTGGGCGTTGGTCCAGTTGAATAACACGGTAAAGATCGACCTGGAACTGCCCGCGTTTCAGGCGAAAGCCACAGGTTTGGGATTCAACTACCAGAAGCAGCCGCCGCAGTACCAATTCTTCACCAGCGACACGGCCTTTCAAAACTGTCGAAAAGACCTGGATGGAAACGTCGAGGGCAGCCCAACGTGCAAGGATCAATATCAGTTTATCACCCAACCAGGCACGAATGAAGCAAAGGAGGGAGATTCTGGTATGGCCGTCTATTCCCAGGCAGGCGAACTCCTGGGTATGGAGTGGGGCATCTATGTTGATCGCACCCCACAGGGGCACGGCCATCTCTTCTACGTTCAGCCCATCGATACGGTCATCGCCTCTCTCCTCGACAAGATACAGGATTTGAAGCAAAGAAACCAGGCTGCAATCAAGGGCGGATGGACCGTTCCGGGTGCCTGGACGCTGATCAAACCCCTGGCCGACATTCTCGATCAGATGTCGCCACAGGATGCCCATCACCACCTGAGACTGAACCTCTTCTAAATGGGCGGGTCGGGATTCTCGCAAGCAGCGTGCTACAGGCAGCCCTGCCGGTAGCGCCAGCCTCCGTGCTGGCGGGGGTGGGGCCGGGAGTCGGCGCGAGCCGACGTGCTGGCCCTGGACACCTGGCAGCCAATTTATTGGCTGAAAGGAAAGCTACTTACTGGATAGTGATGCGCGCAAGCTCCTGCGTGGGGGTATACGTCCAGCGAACTGCCCCGGTGCTGGGATTCAGGCCATAGATCGCGCCAGCGGTATCAGCCCCATAGGTAAAGGTGATGAGCAAGCCGCTGGCAAGCCCGCCGATCTGGCCCGGCCCTCCGCTCCAGAGGAGCGTACCGCTGCTGGCATCCAGGGCATAGATGCCCCCTTCACGCCCATACAGGTAGGCTGTTCCTTGCGCTTCCAAGCCCTCGATCACCGGGATGTCTGAACTCACCCCAGGAATCTGGCCGGTGTGCCAGAGGGGCGAGCCATCGCTGGCACGGTAGGCAACAACGTCCTCAGCATCGTTGCCCGCATAGAGTATGTTATTGCCCAGGACTGCGCCACCATTCACAGCGGTCTGCCAGCGAACTGACCCGCCACTGATATTGAGCGCGTAGAGAGTAGTGAAAGGCCCTTCTGGTGCCGGTGAACCAGTGTTAGAGAGGAGATAGAACAGCCCGTTCTCTATGCCCAGCGGCTGCATGTCTCCAGAAGGTTGCCTGGGAAACGACCAGCGCAGCGCGCCGGTGCTGGCATCAACGGCGTAGAGAATATTGCTCGGAAGGAGCGCGCCGCCCACCACGTGTTCTCCAAAGATGTACACCTGGCCGCCAGCGACCTCCCAGACGCCTACGGCGCCCTGGCCCTGGAAATGCCAGCGCTCGGTTCCATCCCTGGCATCGAGCGCGTAGATGGTTCCGGTGGATTGGGTAGTGCTGGTGTTGGAACTGACATAGGCGACGCCATCCACCAGCGCGCTGATGCCGCCGTTGTCGAAGTGCCAGATTTGCCCGCCGGTCCTGGTGTCCAGTGTGTACAGGGCTACGCGCCCCGGTTGATTGACTCCGTTTGGCTCCAGGGTGTTGACATACACCATGCCATCCCCTATCTGTTCAGGGGCAGGGGAGCCGGGCAGCTTGATATGCCAGAGCAGCTTACCGGTCCTGGCATCCAGCGCGTAGACGCTGCCATCCGTTTCACCGGCATAGAGGACGCCCTGCACTACCAGCAGCTTATACGACTGCCCCTGCGGGGTGGGAAACTGCCAGCGCGGCGTGCCATCTGCCGCGTTGAGCGCAAAGATGACGCCGTTAGTATCCGAGCCGAGCGTCCCAGCCGTCCCATAGACGCTGGCCGGAAGCGCTGGCACCTGGGTAGCCGCTGGCTGCCCTTTGTTTGGCGCTGCTGGCCCGCCAGGATGGCGGCTGGAAAACAGCGCTGCCGCTGCGACGACGAGCGCCAGTACGGCGGCGATGGCGGCCACCCAGGAGAAGACGCGGCGCGGCCTGCCGCCAGGACGGCGCGGCGGGGCGGGCGCTGTCGTTGGCGATGGAAGAACGGTGAGACGAGCTATGTCTTGGGGAGCCGCTGGCGGGCTTCCATCAGGTGTTTCCAGTGATTGCACAATATCCTCCGTGCGCAAGGGAGACCTGGCGAACTGCGCGACGTGTCGGCGCAGGGCGTTGTCCAGCCGGTCATAGGCGATCAGCCTGGCCCGGCAGTGGGCACAGGTTCTGGCGTGTGCCCGCAGTTCCCCGGCGGCCTCCGGTTCTAACAGGCTTTGCGTGAGCAGCGCCTCGAAGGCGGCGCACGCCGGGCCTGAAGGTACATCTGAATGTGGGTGCTGTATGTTCATGGGCGCCTGCTTCCCTGGTCTGCGGCTTCATGGGCAAGATACGCCGTCAGTAAACGATGTTTCGCTCGCGTGATGCGTTTGGCGACTGCTTGCGGCGAGTCGCCCATGATTTCGGCGGTTTCGGCAGCCGTGAAGCCCTGGACCACATGCAAGACCAGGCAGGTGACATCTCTGGTGGGCAGGTCGGCGAGCGCGGCCTGCATCGCCGCGCTTTCCACGACCTGATCCTCAAAGGAGGCCAGGCTGCTGAGCGCCTCCCACTGCCCGGCGCCGGGGGCGTCGAGCGATTCCCAGCGAAGGAGTCGGCGCCGACGCAGCGCTGAGATCGCCTGGCAATAGGCCGCGCGAAAGAGCCAGCGGCGCACCGCTTCGCGCGCTGCGCCCGGCACAAGCGGAGCCTGCCCGCGCCTGGCCGCGTACCAGGCGTCGCAGAAGGTATCTTGCAGGAGATCGCTGGCCTGTTCCTGGTGCTGCACCAGGCTGCGCAGAAAGCCAAACAACTCCCCTTGATGCCGTTCAATCAGGGCAGTAAATTCCGCGAGCGAGAGCAGAGCGGTGCTGGTCGTTGGGTCATCCTGATCGAGCATGCTGTGACGCTTTCCTTACAGAAGTGGAGGAGCATCGGTACCGTTTCCCCTCTGCCTCTTATCGCATGAGTATAACGTTTCTGGACACTCTGCCGAAAATCAAGGATGTGATCTTCCTCACACTTGACAAATCGGGCGCGCCAATATACTATTGTGCTATGATATTAGCTATTTAGTGAGATAGAGAAAGCGAAGCAGGAGAAGACGATGATTGCCTTTCATCTCGACACACATTCCGGCGTCGCGCCGTATCTCCAGATCGTGCAGCAGGTCAAGCAGGCGCTGCGCCTGGGACTGCTGGAAGTGGGCGACCAGTTGCCGACAGTACGCGAGGTGGTCGCGCAAATCGCCATCAATCCCAACACGGTGCTGAAGGCGTACCGCGATTTGGAGCGCGAGGGGCTGGTCATCAGCAAGCCCGGCCAGGGAACGTTTGTGCAGCGCACGCTGGCGGGCGCATCGCTGGCAAATCAGGCGGCGCTGCGCCGCAGCCTGGCGCGCTGGCTGCACAGCGCCTATGAGGCCGGTCTGGATCACGAGAGCGTGCTGGCGCTCTTTATGTCTACGTTTCAAGACACCCAGAAAGAAAACGAGGAAACCGCATGAGCAACGCGCTGGAAACGACCAGACTGGGTAAGCGTTATGGACGCGCCTGGGCGCTGCAAGATTGCACGCTGGCGCTGCCTGCCGGGCGCGTGGCCGCGCTTGTCGGACCCAACGGCGCGGGCAAGACGACGCTGCTGCATCTGGCGGCGGGCTTGCTGGAGCCGACAATGGGCAAGGTGCAGATTTTTGGCCTTTCGCCGCGCGCGGAGCCACATGAGGCGCTGCCGCGCCTGGGTTTTGTGGCGCAAGATCACCCGCTGTACAAGGGCTTCACAGTTGAGGAACTGCTGACATTGGGGCGCAAGCTGAATCCTCGCTGGGATGGCGTGCTGGCGCGAGCGCGGATGCAGAAGCTGGGCATTCCACTGGATCGCCGCGCGGGCAAGCTCTCCGGCGGGCAGCAGGCGCAGGTGGCGCTCGTGTTGGCGCTGGCGAAGCGGCCTGATCTGCTGCTGCTGGATGAGCCGCTGGCGAGTCTGGACCCGCTGGCCCGTCGCGAGTTTTTGCGCACGCTGATGGAGGCGGTGGCAGAGAGTGGGCTGACGGTGCTGCTCTCGTCGCATATCATCGGCGATCTGGAGCGCGTCTGTGACTATCTCATCATTCTTTCGGCCTCGCGTGTGCAGCTTGCTGGCGATATTCAGGAGATTCTCAAGGAGCATAAGCGGCTGATCGGCCCGCGCCAGGATGAAGCGGCAGTCGCCAGCGTCCACACGGTCATAGAGGCTGACCACACCAGGCGGCAGACGACACTGCTGGTGCGATCTCATGGTCCGCTCTTTGACCCCGCCTGGGAGGTGCAGGAGGTTGCGTTGGAAGATATTGTGCTGGCGTACCTGAGTCAGCAGACGGCATCAACTCGCGACGGAAGCGCGGGCGAGGCTGTAGCGTCGGCGTCCCCATCGACACAGGAACACAATGGAATGGAGGTACTCAAATGATCTGGGTGGTCTGGCGGCAGCATCGCGGCGAGGGCTTGATTGTGCTGGGCGTGCTGGCCCTGGTTGCTGTCTTTTTGGTGATTACCGGGCTGGAGATGTCACAGAGTTTTCAAGAGAGCGGACTGGGCAACTGCCTGGCGTATGCTCCAGAAAATAGCCCGTGCAGCGCGCTGCAACAGGCGTTTGAGAACCAGTATGGCTTTCTCCTGAGCCTCGCCACTTTTCTGCTGGCCCTGCCGCTTCTGCTGGGCGCGCTGGTGGGCGCGCCGCTGGTGGCGCGCGAACTGGAGCAGCACACGCATCTACTGGTCTGGACGCAGAGCATCACGCGCCGACGCTGGCTGACAACGAAGCTGGCGCTGGTGCTGGGCGCCAGTCTGCTGGCTGCCGGGGCAATGCTGGCGCTGCTGATCTGGTGGCGCAGCCCTTCGGCGCAGTTCACGGGTTCCTTTAGCAATACTGCCTTCGATACGTCGGGGCCGGTCTGGCTGGCCTCCGCGCTGCTGGCGCTGGCGCTGGGCATCTTCGCGGGAACGCTGGCGCGCCGGGTGGTCTTTGCCATCTTTCTCACTATCGCGCTGTTCGTGGCGATCCGGGCGCCGGTCGAGCTATTCTGGCGCCCCAACTTTGAGCCTGCTATTACCGTGACCTGGCCGATTGGACAAACTGGCCCCACGTTAAGTCCCCAGGACTGGCGTGTTGCCGAAGGCTTTATCGATGCCCAGGGGAACAAGACCAACAAATTGCAGTGCAGCGGGAATCTGACGATCATACAATGCCTTCAAGCCAACGGCGCGCAGGCCAACTACATCACCTATCAGCCAGGGGACCGCTTCTGGACCTTCCAATGGATCGAGACGGGCATCTATCTGGCCTTTGCGGTGCTGGCGCTGGGCGCGGCGTTCTGGCTGGTCAGGCGTCGGCTGAGTTGACCGCCTCAACTCACTCCACACAGGGGGTGTTTTCTATGATCTGGGTTGCCTGGCGCCAGCATCGCGGCGAATGCCTGCTCACGGCAGCGGCGCTGGCCGCGCTGGCCGTCTTTCTGCTCCTTACCGGCCTGGCGCTGGCCCAGGACGCGCAGCAGATGGGAGTAACCGGGTGTATGGCCCAGAGCGCCGCTGACTGTGGAAATCTGGCGCTGTCGTTTGCAACGCAATCGCAAGGCTTCAACGAGATTGCGGGCTTTTTCCCGCTCTTGCCCCTGCTGCCCGGCCTGCTGATCGGCGCGCCGCTGGTGGCCCGCGAAGTGAGGCAGCGCACGTATGTGCTGGTCTGGACGCAGAGCATCACGCGCGCGCGCTGGCTGAGCGTGAAAGCGGCGCTGGTGTTCCTCACCGGGCTGCTGGCATCGATGATAATCCTGCCGCTGCTGATCTGGTGGTATAGCCCGCTGGCGCAGGTCAACGGGCGCTTTGCCCTGGCGATCTTCGACTTTGAAGGCCCGGTCCTGGTGGGAGCAACGCTGCTGGCGCTGGCGCTGGGCATCCTGGCCGGGGCGCTGGTCCGCCGCACGGTCCTGGCGATGTTCCTCACATTGGCGTTCTTCCTGGCAATCCGGCTGCCGGTGGAGATTTTCCTGCGGCCATACTATGAGCCGCCTGTGGTCGCGGTGATACCGCTCCATCAGGCCGGGCCGCTCCCGGTGAGCAATCAGGATTGGGTAATTGGCGGCGGCTACATAGATAACCAGGGGCATACGGTGAAGTTCCCGACATGTTCTGGAGGCACCGACTGCGTGCAAACGACAGGGTTACGCAGTATCTACTGGGTCTATCAGCCCGCAGACCGCTTCTGGACGTTCCAATGGATCGAGACGGGCATGTATCTGGCGTTCTCGTCGCTGGCGCTGGGCGCGGCGTTCTGGCTGGTCAGGCGTCGGCTGAGTTGATTTTTTGCCTGCCCCGCCCCTGCCAGCACGGAGGTCGGCGCTGCGCCCCCGTCGTAGCGCCGCCGTCCCTGGCGGCGCGTGGGGTTAGGGGCTGGCGCGCTCGCGCACGCTGCGCGTAGAATGCCCTCAACTAAAGAGCAGGCGTTCTGCTGCTGCCGAACCGCGATGACGCAGCAGCAGGCGCCGCTCGCCCTCGAAGATTGCCAGCGCGAAGAACCTGCCCGCGCGCCGCTTCAGCACCTGATAGACGCGCTCGAACTGCGCGCATTGTTCGGCCAGCATCGCCAGATAGACAGGCTGCTCTGGCAGGAGCGCCGCTGCCTCCAGCGCGTCGACGGCGCGCCAGAGGGCCAGACGCAGCAGGCGATCTATGCCGCGCTGGTCTTGCTCGCAGAGTCTGGCCTGTTCAAAGCGCGGGCGGCTCCAATGCTGCACCAGAAAGGGGATGGGCGCCAGCCGACGCCGTTCCGGCGGCAGCGCCAGATCGTTCTCGACGGCTTCCAGTGTGCCCGCAAAAAGGCGATGCAGATAGTAGCGCGTGTCTGGGTCAACCTGGGCCAGCAGCGCCGCTACCACCTGCCAGATGGTGTGGCCCGCGCCGCCTCCAGCGTTTCCGCCTGTCCCGCCAGCCTCCCATCGGCTCGTGGTCTGGCCGCCAGAGACGGCGGCGCTACAGGCGGGGGCGGTGGGCGAAGCGCCAGCGTCCCTGCTGGCGGGGGTGGGGGTGGTCGCTTCCAGGCGGCGGATGGCGGCCTCCAGCGCGGGCAGGCCGGGGACGGGGTTCGGCTGCGGTTTGGGCAGGGGGCCAAACGTGGCGAAGGACATGAATGTACCTCCAAGATGTGAGCGACGCTGCCCGCCCCCAGGCAGCGCCCACAACACAACGGCCACCCTGAAGGAGCGCCCACGTTCCCGCCGACGCTGCGCCGCGCTGGCGCTGAATTACTGGTCGGTTGGTGGGAGGCAAGAAGGTGGCGGTGGAGGAGGTTTTATCCGGTAGAATAAGGTGCAGCCTCATCTTCCTGCTCCTAACAGGGTTGGGGTCATGGCCGGTCGGTGCTTATGGTCACTGACCTGCCAGCCGTTGCAAAAGAACTCGCGCTCCAACATAAGCGCTTGATAAGAGTATACCTGCTGTATTGCCGGTTGTCAACTGATGGCAGAGGAATAGGACTATCTGGGCTGGTGGCTCAACGGGGCATATATTCTGCGGTTCTCATCGTTCAGAGCATGTATCCCCAGGCACTGGCAAAGGAGCGCTTATGACCCTCTGGTTTACGCTGCTGGCGGTGGTGTTGATCGTCGCGCCGCTGATTGCCGGGCTTGTGACACGCGGCCCGGTCTCCTTTCCGATGCTCTTTCTCTGCCTGGGGCTGATTCTGGGGCCAGGCGCGCTGGGCCTGGTCAGCATGGATGCGCGCAGCCCGGCGCTGGAGTCGGTGGCGACTGTCAGCCTGGCGCTGGTCCTCTTTCTGGACGCGGCCAAGCTGGACGCGGATGACCTGCGCCGCAACTGGCGCGTCCCCACGCTCTCGCTGGGGCCGGTCACGCTGTTGACTGTTGGCGGCATTGCCGCTGCGGGCCATTTCCTGTTTGGCGCCGGTCTGGTGCCGTCGCTGCTGCTGGGGGCCGTCCTGGCAACGACTGATCCGGTGGTGATGCGCGATGTCGTGCGCAACGAGAAGATTCCGCGCTCGGTGCGCCAGGCGCTGGACGTGGAGGCGGGGATGAATGATATTGTGGTCTTGCCGCTGGTGCTGGTGCTGAGCGCGGTCCTTGCGGCAGCGAGCAGAAGCGCCTGGGATTGGGTGATCTTTCTGGCGGAACTGCTGCTGCTCAGTCCGCTGATCGGGCTGCTGATCGGCTGGGCGGGCGCGTGGCTGATGGGCAAGATCGATGCGCGCCAGAGCGTGCCCCGCGAATACCAGGCGCTGTATGGGATCGGGCTGGTGCTGGGGTCGTATGTGGCCGCGCAGGCGGTTGGCGGCGATGGTTTCCTGGCGGCGTTCTTTGCCGGTCTGGCAGTCAGCGTCTTCAGCGTGACGCTCTGCGATTGCTTTATGGATTATGGCGAGGTGACAGCAGAGATGGCGATGCTGCTGGCCTTTATCCTCTTTGGCATCGTCCTCTCGTCGCTGCTGCCGCTGGCGCCGCTGGTTCCCGCGCTGGTCCTGGCGGCGCTTGTGATTCTGGTGATTCGCCCGCTGGTGGTGCTGGTCGTCTTCCAGCGCGGCAAGATCAGTTGGGCGGCGCGGGCGTTTATTGGCTGGTTTGGGCCGCGCGGCCTGAGCGCGCTCTTGCTGGCGCTGCTGGTTGTCGAGGCCGATCTGCCCAGAGGGGAAGCGCTGCTGGCGATTGTTGGCGTGGTCGTGCTGGTCTCGGTCATCGCGCATGGCGTCACGGCGACGCCGCTTTCCGTCTGGTATGGGCGGCTGGTGGCCCGCGCCGTTCTGACCACCCCGGAAGAGCGCACGGGCACGGCAGCGGGTCTTTTTGAGGGCGAGGCCAGCGATGTGCCGCGCATTTCGCCAGAAGAACTGGCGGGGCAGCTTGCCGGGGCGACGCCGCCGCTGGTGCTGGATGTGCGCTCCCGCGCAGCCTACGAGGGAGCCAGCGGCCAGATTCCCGGCAGCGCGCGAGTGCTGCCAGATCATATAGGCGAGTGGGCCGAGCAGCACCAGCCAGGGCGACCCGTTGTGGCGTACTGTACGTGAAAGGACGAGGCAACGAGTGCCCGTGCGGCACGCGAGTTACAAGCCAGAGGCTTTGAGGCGTCGGCCCTCAAGGGCGGCTATGATGCCTGGCGCGCGCTGCATCCAGTGGAACCAAAGGGCGTCGGCGCGCTGGAGGGCCAGCGCGCCTCATGATGGGTGTGGCACGCCGTTGTCGCCGAATTTATCGGTGTATTCCTTGCTCCCGATCAGTTCGTTGATGACATCATCGATCTTCTTTTTGCCTGAGTCTATCTGCTGCTTGTAGATTTCCAGCCCTTGCGAATCAGGGTCGCGCCCTAAGAACTGCTTATAGGCCAGGGTGATCTGGTCGGGTGGCGAAGGGTGGGTATCAATAAACTTCTCTTTATACTCCGCTGAATGCGCCAGATTGCGCACCACATCTCGGATGGTTTCCTGGTTCTGGACCAGGCGATTGGAATGCTCCTTGAGGCTGGCGTCATCGATGTCATGCCCAAGGATGTGCTGGTAGAGGTCATGGAGATCATGTTCTGCGGTTTGCTGGTCCATAGTGCCTGCTCCTTTGGATCGTGATGCCTCGTATCTGTTCATCCTGGGAAAATTGCAGAAACTATTCCAGCCGTGCCAGTATCTCTTCAACCAGCGCGTCGGGCGTTTTGCCGTCGGTAGCGATCTGGATGGCGAAATCGGGCGATTGAAAGGCGGCCAGGCAGTGCTGCGCCTGCTCCAGACACCAGGCCAGAACATCTGGCGGGTCGCCGCGCCCGCGCAGGCGCCCGGTGAGCGTTGGCTCTGTGGCCGTCAGGCAGAAATGATAGAACTCTGGCTCAAAGGCGCGCAGGCCGCTGATGACTTCCTCAAAATAGCTTTTGCGCCAGATGGTCATGGGCATAATCAGCGTCCGGCCATAGCGCCCTTGCAGCCAGCGCGCCGTCGTCACCGTCAGCGTGCGCCACATCGGCAGATGTTGAAAGTCGTCTGGCCGTTCGACGGGCGCTACGATTTTGCGCAGAAAATAACCGACTTCCTCGGCATCGAAGAGCAGGCTGTTGGGTACGCGCTCCACCAGCCGCTCGGCTACGGTGGTTTTGCCGACGCCAAATGGGCCATTGACGAAGATAATCATTCAAGCTCCTTATGCCCGCAGCGTTCCCAGCCGCCGCATTTCCGGCCAGATAGCGGCGACCAGCGCCACCACCACGATGGTGCCGATGCCGCCGAAGACCACCGAGCCAATCGGGCCGAGCAACTGTGCTGTCAGGCCCGATTCAAAGCCGCCAAGCTGGTTGGAAGTGCCGACAAAGAGCGAGCTAACGGCGCTGACACGCCCGCGCATCTGGTCGGGCGTGCGTACCAGCACCAGCGTGGAGCGCACAACAACGCTGATGTTATCCAGCGCGCCCAGGATGAAGAGCATCAGGAAAGAGAGCCAGAACCAGCGCGAGATGCCGAAGATGATCGTTGCCAGGCCAAACCCGGCCACCGCCAGCAGCAGGGCAGGACCGGCGCGCTTGAAGGGGGGGCGCTGCGCCAGGAAGAGCGCCATGCACACGGCGCCCAGCGAGGACGCGGCTTGCAGCCAGCCCAGGCCGAACGGCCCGACATGCAGGATGTCGCTGGCAAAAATGGGCAGCAGCGTCACGGCGCCCCCCAGCAAGACGGCGAAGAGATCAAGCGTGATGGCTGCCAGCAGCACCTGCGTCTGGCCCAGAAAACGCACGCCCTCGACCAGCGCCCCCAGCTTTCTGCCTGCCGCCGCTGGACTCGTTTGCGGTCCCACCCGCATCAAGAGCAGCAGCACGACGACTGCCAGGAAGAAGAGACCGCTGAGAACATAGACCCATCCGGCCCCACTGAACAGGCCAATGAGCAGGCCGCCCGCCGCCGGTCCCAGTACCCACGAGACCTGAGAGACGCTGCTGCGCCATGTCATGGCTTTTTCAAAAGCCGTTTCCGGGAGTACCTGCGAGACGAGCGCGGAACTGGCGGGATTGCCAAACGATTGAGCGGCGCCCAGCAGCATCAGGCAAGCATAGATCAGCAGCAGCGGGCCACGCTCAAACGAGAGCGCGGCCAGCGCCAGCGCGGCCAGCAGCGAGAGGGCCTGAGTGAAAGCCAGCAGATATTTGCGATTCAGGCGGTCTGCGGCATAACCGGCAGGCAAAAACAGCAGAATCAGCGGGATCACCTGCGCCAACCCGATTCCCCCAAGCACCAGCGCGGACCCGGTGCGGTTATACAACTCCCAGCCGATAGCCACCGCCAGCATTTGCTGCCCGAATCCGGTCAGAAAGACGCTGCCCAGCAGCAGGCGAAAATCCCGGTAGTGCAGGGCGCCGAGCGAGACGCCGCGCCCGCTTCGCGCTTGGGCGGGAAGGGAGGATGATGGGCTGCCGGTGATACGTTCAGAGGATGGGACTGCTTCTGCTGCGTCGATAGCTTCGTGGTCCATGTGGGGGTAGCTGCTCCTTGTGCCGGATGATCTGTTCTGATTGTGACGGACGCGCCAGCCCGGCGCTTCTCGTTATATACTACCATGCGGGCGGGTGTTTGGGCTGTATGCGTTGGGGAACATCCTGTATCTGTGTGGCTCGCCACTGAGCGGCATGCTTTTGCGCTCCCCCGCCTGGGGGCAAGCCATCACCTGTAGTGCGTCTCACGCTGGTATCTTGACGGCCCGTTTTCCTACAACCTGTGAGGTCGCTATGGGCGATATTATTATTGACGCATCCGGGCTAAAAACCCCCAAAGATTGGCTAGGCTGTGGCGTGTTGTTTTTCTGGCTCCTTGTCTCTTTCGCCCTGGCAGAATGGATACTGCCAATGTTTATCCCTGACTGGCGCTTCTATAACCCTGACACACCGCAATGGATACGACAGATCGAGCTTGAGGTTGTGGTCTGGATGGTTATCTACAATCTTCTTCTGTGGGTGGGGGCCATCATCACAGGCATTATCAGGGCGCTGGGGTGCCAGGGGGGCAAGCGCTTACTCTGGCTGCTAATTGGATTGCTGCTCTTCTGGCTCGTACTTGCCCTGTTCCTGGTGGCGTGGTTTTTCCCTGGCTGGCCCATGTATACTCCCAACCCCCTCACAGGCATAGGATTCGGCCTGTGGTTTGCCGGTTGGATAGTTCTCGTGATGATGCCAATATTTGCCTGTGGGAGTGCAATGCTGGGTAATCAGCGGGCAAGGGCTGAAGGCCAGACGGCTGGCAGCGAAGGAAGCAAGGAGAATACGGGGTGAACGGTGTACCATCTGCCGCTACATCAGGAGGCGCTGGCGCCCATCCCGGACCCGCGATTCAGGGCAGATATTCCAGTGCCAGAGCATGTGCAGCGCTACGTGCCGCGCTCAAATCGGAAATCCGAATGATGAGGCTCAGCGCGCCTCACAATCACCCGATGGTACGCTCCGCCCTGCCAGCAGGGACGCTGGCGCTCCGGCCCCACCCCTGCTGGCGTGGAAGTGCTGCGAGGCGCGCTCAGGTGGTGTCTTCAACGATCATACATCCTCTCTCCGCCAATATACTCCAATTGTCAAGATTTCGTTCATGGGCATCGCCGATTGGGAGAGCGAAAGAGGCAGGAGCCTGCCGGTGTCTATTCCATCAGCTTACCACGCGCCGCCCGAAGGTGCGCGTGCCCAGGATGAAAAACAGGATGATGCTCACGCCCAGACCCAGAAAGACCCATTGTAGATCAAGTGTGGGAAGCTGGACTCCATAGACTGGCGGCACCATCGCGTAGCGAATGCCTTCATCGGCGTAGGTCAGCGGGTTAAAGAGCGTGACGATCTGGAACCACTTGATGGTATCCAGCCCGGCCCAGGGATAATAGGTGCAGCCGGTGAAGAGCAGCGGCGTCAGGATCAGCGAGAACATCAGGCCGATTTGCTCTGGCCGGATGCTGGTGCCCAGGAAGAGGCCCACGCACGCGCCCACCAGCGCGGCCAGCACCAGCAGCACGATCAGCAGGCCGATGCGGTCACTGCGGACGTTATATTGATTGCCGAGAATCCAGACGGCCAGCGGGAAGATGATGCCTCCGGCGACCAGCCCGCGCAGCGTGGCAAAAATCACTTTTTCCAGGGCGACGAGCATATCCGGCATGGGCGCCAGCAGCCGATCATCAATCTCGCGCCCAAAGCCCAGGTCCAGCACCAGCGGCAGCGCCACGCCCTGCATCGCCGCCAGGAATGTCGTCAGGCCCACGATGCCGGGCAGGAGCAGCGCGCCAAAGCCCTGCGCGGCCAGGCCGATGCCAGGCAGCACTTTGCCAAAGATAAAGAGAAAGAACAGCGGCTGAAGCAGCACCTGCGCCAGAAAGGCGATCAGGTCGCGGCCCGTGACCACGATGTCGCGCCGCAGGATGGCGAAGAAGGCGTTGGTTGCCAGCATCAGGTGGGTCTTCATGCGCGTTTCGCGTGCCTCGCCCCCGCCGAACGGCGTTTCAGCAGCAGCTTGTGATGTCGTTGCCATTAGCGCAGATTCCTCCCGGTGAGATAGATAAACACGTCTTCCAGGCTGGGATGCTTGACATGCAGATCGCGCAGTTCGGCCCCTGCCGCCAGAATCGCCTGATTGGTGCTGGCGACCAGGGCGCTGGCGTCCTCAGCATAGAGGCGGAAGCCGGTGACACCTGGCTCCTGCGCCTGCCCGCCGTTCTGGCTGCCCCAGCCGCCCGGTGGGCCGCCCCAGGGACCGCCGCGCCCACCACCGCCCCGCGCGCCGCCCGGCCAGCCGCCGCTCGCGCCCTGCGGCGCCTCTTTTTTCTTTGATACTTCATCCACTTTGGTGACGCCGGGCAAGGCTTGCAGCGCTTCCACCAGGCGTGCGGTGATGCGGCCATCGCTCTCTGCGGCGCCAACTGCCGCCAGTTCCGGCACAAAGACGCGCACCTCCAGCATCGTGCCGCCGGGGATGATCTTCTTCAGTTGCTCGCTGGTGTCGTTCACCAGAATCTTGCCGTAGTCCATGATGGCGATGCGCTCGCAGAGCTTGTCGGCTTCCTCCATGTCGTGCGTGGTCAGCAGGATGGTCAGCCCTCTGGCGTTGAGGTCGCGGATGCGGTCCCACAAGAAGAGCCGCGATTGCGGGTCCAGGTTATTGGTTGGCTCGTCCAGGAAGAGAATATCGGGCGAGTGCATCAAGGCCCGCGCAATCATCAGGCGCTGGTTCATGCCGCCGGAATAGCGGCTGACGCGATCTCTGGCGCGTTCGGCCAGGCCAAGCTCGCGCAGCAGCGCGTCGGCGCGGGCCTCGCGCTCTTTGCGCGGGACGCTGTGATAGGCGGCGTGGAAGATGAGAATATCGCGGACCTTGAGGCTCTGGTCCAGATTGCTCATCTGTGGCACGACAGCGATGCGCTGCTTGACGCCGATGGGGTCTTTCGTCACGTCCAGGCCCATGATGCGCGCCTGGCCGCCGGTTGGGCGCACGCGCGTGGTCAGCACGCCGATGGTCGTCGTCTTGCCCGCGCCGTTCGGCCCCAGCAGGCCGAAAATCTCGCCGCGCCGCACGCTGAACGAGACATCGTTCACGGCGTTGACTGGCGCCTTGGGGTAGCGTTTGACCAGATGGAGAACCTCGATGGCGTTCTCGCTGGCCGAGGCAGGAGTCGTCACATGAACCCTCTTTCTTGTAGTACGGAATTGCTAAGTTTGCCCTAACTAATAAAAAAACGACAGAAAAAAAGCGATCATGCTTTCTGGGGCAGCAGCCCCCGCAGCCAGAGGCGGCTGGCCTCGCGCAGCATCCAATCAGAGGGCGGCTCGCGGTGCGTTCTCTTATGGGGGCCGTAGATCAGGCTAAACTGCATGGCAAAGGCCATGCTCATGTAGCCCCAGCTTGCGGCGTCCAGATTCACGCTGGCGTCGATCACCTGCGCGGCCTGAGCTTCTTCCAGCACACGGCGGAAGATATGATACACGGCCATGATATGGCGGCCTGTCGCCTCGCCAAGCTCCGGCTCATCCGCCGAGGCAGCCTCTCCCTGGAAAATGACTCTGGGCACGTCGGGATCGGCCTTGACGACGGCGTAAAAATCGGTTGCCAGTTCGGCCAGAGCGGTCTTCAGGCTGATCTGAGCATGGTAGTTGATACGCCGCTCCCATTCCTGGATGAACTGCTGGCTGAAGTGTTCCAGCACGGCCATAAACAATCCTTTCTTGCTGCCGAAGTGTTTATAGAGCATTGGTTCGGTGACGCCGCTGGCGCTTGCCAGTTCGCTGGTGCTGGCGCCAGAATAGCTGTGCTGCGCAAACACCTCCTTGGCGCGCACGAGCATGAGCGCGCGCCGCTGCTCTGCGCTGAGCCGCTGGCGCTTCTCTGTGTGCTGCTCTTCTTGCTGGATACGCTGGTCGCCCATGCCCCGTCCATCTCTTAGTTGGTGGTAACTAACTTCTTCTGACAAGAAGATACCCGATCTCTGCCAGGGATGTCAAGGGCGCTGTCACCATCTGGCGATCTCGATAGGTTTCCCCCGCTGCCTGGTATTGATGAAGATGCGCAGCCGGGCCTTGCGGCTTATCTCCCACAGCGCCTCATATATACCGTTTGCAATATTGTCTGTGCCTGGCTTGCGGAGCAGTTGAGCCAGTTTGCGTACGGTAGCCTCGTCCTGGGTGAGCGCTCCAAGCGCCGCAGCAATGCGCCCGCGCACAACGGAGTCGAGGCGCGCATCGCTGAGCAGGGGCACGAGGGCCGGGACCACCGAGCGTTCGCCCAGCGTGCCCAGGGCGAGCGCAATGCTCCCGCGCACAGCGTAGTCGAGGCGCGCGTCGCTGAGCAGGGCCAGCAGGGCCGGGGCCACCGAGCGTTCGCCCAGCGTGCCCAGGGCGGCGGCAATGCGCTCGCGCACAGCGGGGTCGAGGCGCGCGTCGCTGAGCAGGGCCAGCAGGGCCGGGGCTACTGAGCGTTCGCCCAGCGTGCCCAGGGCGGCAGCAATGCGCCCGCGCACAGCGGGGTCGAGGCGCGCGTCGCTGAGCAGGGGCACGAGGGCCGGGGCCACGGAGCGTTCGCCCAGCGTGCCCAGGGCGTCGGCAATGCGCTCGCGCACAGCGGAGTCGAGGCGCGCGTCGCTGAGCAGGGGCACGAGGGCCGGGGCCACGGAGCGTTCGCCCAGCGTGCCCAAGGCGTCGGCAATGTCCCCGCGCACATCGGGGTCGAGGCGCGCGTCGCTGAGCAGGGGCACGAGGGCCGGGGCTACGGAGCGTTCGCCCAGCCTGCCCAGGGCGTCGGCAATGCGCCCGCGCACCCAGGGGTCGAGGTGCGCGTCGCTGAGCAGGGGCACGAGGGCCGGGGCTACGGAGCGTTCGCCCAGCGTGCCCAGGGCGTCGGCAATGCGCCCGCGCACAGCGGGGTCGAGGCGCGCGTCGCTGAGCAGGGGCACGAGGGCCGGGGCTACGGAGCGTTCGCCCAGCCTGCCCAGGGCGGCGGCAATGCGCCCGTGCACCCAGGAGTCGAGGCGCGCGTCGCTGAGCAGGGCCAGCAGGGCCGGGGCCACGGAGCGTTCGCCCAGCGTGCCCAGGGCGTCGGCAATGTCCCCGCGCACATCGGGGTCGAGGCGCGTGTCGCTGAGCAGGGGCACGAGGGCCGGGGCCACGGAGCGTTCGCCCAGCGTGCCCAGGGCGTCGGCAATGCGCCCGCGCACCAAGAAGCCGAGGCGCGCGTTGCTGAGCAGGGGCACGAGGGCCGGGGCTACTGAGCGTTCGCCCAGCGTGCCCAGGGCGTCGGCAATGCTCCCGCGCACCAAGAAGTCGAGGCGCGCGTTGCTGAGCAGGGGCACGAGGGCCGGGGCTACTGAGCGTTCGCCCAGCGTGCCCAGGGCGGCGGCAATGCGCGCGCACACAGCGGGGTCGAGGCGCGCGTCGCTGAGCAGGGGCACGAGGGCCGGGGCTACTGAGCGTTCGCCCAGCCTGCCCAGGGCGGCGGCAATGCGCTCGCGCACAGCGGGGTCGAGGCGCGCATCAGCCAATAATCCCAGGAGGCGCTGATTGACCTGCTCTCCCCCGATCTCTGCCAGCGCTTCAGCGGCCTGGCGCTGCGTCAGCACATAGCGCGTGGTAAGCAGGAGATCAAAGAGGCGAGCGATCACCTCTTCGCGGAGGTCGGCCTGTCGGACGGTGGGGCGGGCCGCCAGGCAGCGCCCGGCCAGGATCAGGTTCGTGTGGAACATATCCTCTTGCAGTGGATGCTGTGCATCCAGTCCCAGCAGGCGTTGCAGCAGCGCGGAGGCATCGGGCGCCAGCCCGGCATAGAGCAAAAAGACCTCTTCCCACCAGGGGCTGCCGCGCTGCGCCAGCAGGTACTCAAGCTGCTGGTCGGTGTGAATCGAGAGGGCAGCGAAATATTCTTGCAGGGTGAGATGTAAGAATCCATGCCAGCCCTCGGCCTGCTGCTTAAGCAGCCCATTTTCGACGGCAATCTCATCGAGTATCTGCTGCTTCTGATCAGCCGCCAGGCCGATGGTCGGCAAAAAGTCGGCGATCACGTCCAGCAGTTCCTGGTCGGGGAGGTAGCGCCGCCCCTGTTGATGAAAGTGCCAGGCAACTTCTGTCAGCAACTGCTGCTTATGCTCCGGCGTGAATGCGCGGAGGCGGCGAATGCTGCGGCTGGCGTCCCACTTCTTCAGCAGCGTCTCCACGCACTGTTTGTAGAGTTCGGCGCGGCGTTCAGGCAGATCAAGCCCGGCCTCGTAGACGATCACAATCAGCGAGAGCAGGAGAGGATTGGCCGCCAGAGAGGAGATGCGCGCGTTCCGTTCCAGGCGAGCGATCAGATCGTCGGCATAGGCGCGCTTCGTCGGGTCGGGATGCGCCTGGAACCAGTTGCTTACAAACTGCCGGATGTCTTCGGGCTGAAAGTCCAGCACTTCCAGTTCGGTGAAACCGCTCAGGCGGGGCCGCTGGTGATAGCCCGCTTTGCGCGCCGTCACGACGATGGGCGCCTGATGATAGCGGGCGGCAAGCTGATCAATCGCCTTCCATGCCCGGCTGTAGGATGCTTCGGCTTCCTCAGCGGACGTGCCAATGGTGGTTTCATCCAGGGCCTCCAGCAGCAGGATGGCCTTGCCTTCTTTTAGCTGTTGGTCCATATAGGCGTGGGCGTCGGCCTGGGGGAAGCCATAGCGCTTATCCCAGCGCTTGGCGGCGAAGGTCAGCAGGTCCTGGTCTTGCGCGGCGGATGTCGACAAATCTTGCTTTTGCGCGGCGGATGTCGACAAATCTTGCTTTTGCGTGGTGGCAAAGGCATTCAATTCGAGATGAATGGGAAGATCAGGCAGCCCATCCAGTCGGCCATCCACTGCTTGCAGCGCCAGATGCTTGAGCAGGGTGGTCTTGCCAGCGCCGGGGTCTCCCACGATCACACAGCGCCCATGCCTGCGAATCGCGTCCGCGGGGTCCAGGGCCGCGCCAGCAAGCTGCTCCAGGCGGCGCAGCCCGGCTTGCAGCAAGATATTGGGGTCGCCTTGCTTCTCGGCTGCCGCCAGCGCCGGGTCAGGGTCAAAGCCCGGCCTTGTTTCCTGATGCACGCGCACCCGCACGTAGATGTTGGTGATCTCCAGCGGTTGGGTCATGCCGAGGATTTGCAGCCGGGCGATGCGCGGATCGGCGCGCAGCGCGGCGCGGTAAACCTGCACCCGCTCTGCCTGGGTTTGCTCCTGCTGCATGGCGCGCTTTGCGGCTTCGGCCTCTGTTTCTTTGCGATGCTGTTCGCGTTCCCGCGCCTGCCGCGCTTCCTCAGCCTCCTGTTGGAGACGTATACGCTCTTTATCAAGCTCCAGCTTCTCGCGCTCCAGCCGGGCGTTTTGCCGGACCTGATAGACCACAAAGCCGCCGCCGATCAGCGCGGCCAGAATCACCCCGCCACCGCCAATCAGCGCGCCAATGATGGTGGGATCGCCGCCTTTGGTGATCGTGTTCCACTCTCGCCAGATCAGCACCATCGCCGCTGCAACCAGAAGTAAGATAACCAGCCCAATAAGGATAGAGCGTTTCTTCATTACATCCCCTTTCCCCTTCCCTGGAGAGCATTAGTGCATTGGGTTGTATCTATTATAAATGCGTGGCCTCCTTCTGGCAAGAGTCGATGTGCTGTTCAATGAGGGTGATGGGACAGGCGCACCCAAGGACGCGCCTGGGGGCGGTGCCGCCATGTTTCCCGACGGAGGGCTTTCCCACCCCAGGCCGCCTGCGCGGCCTGCGCGGGCCACAGACCCGCCAGCCGCGAGGGGAGTCGCCGGGCGGCTGCCTGTCAGCAGGGCAGGCGATCCAGGGCGCGTTGCAGTTCTTGCCCGGTTGGGTCAGCGCCTGGCTCGTGCCCCAGGGCCTCTACCAGTTGTCCGAGCGCCTCGGCGCTGGCGATCAGGGACCGATTGCGCGCCGGGCGGCTCATCTGCCAGAGCGGCGTGATTGCTACGGCCAGCCCGTCAGCCAGTTCGCTGAGCAGCCGGGCGCGCAGCCAGCCAAGCCGACCCTGCGGCGTGTCCAGCGGCGGGATGCTGGCGCGCAGCCGCCGGACCAGCCGGGGCGCGTGACGCTGAAAGCGCGGGCTGGCGACCAGCGGCTGCAACTGGGCGAAGAGCCAGCCCTGCTGCCGCTGGGCCAGGCAGGAAACCAGTAATGCCAGATCAAGGATGTCGCCCGGCGGCATCTGGGCGATGTTGGGCGCGGCAGGCTGGGGTGTGGGCCGCGCTGTGGAGGCGGATGGGGGTGTGGCTTCTGCGCGCCGCTTTTCCAGCCAGGCTTTGGCCGGGAAGACGCGCCGGGGCGCGTAGGGGTTGGGGGTCATGGATTCCATACGAGACCTGCCTTTCTTGCCGTCTGACGGCATCAAACTGAGCGGCTCTGACCCACACACCCAAATCAAGCCTTGCTTGATGGGTTCGCCTGCCAGAGCCGCTGTGGGGGTCTCGATGGTACAATACCCCCCTAGCCCCATAGCTAGTCTGACTGGGTGTGGGGTCATGGCGCCGTCGGTTTGAGTTACCGACTTCGCCAGCCGTTCTTCAGTTAGCTCAACGAACTTCGCATCCTCCAAAAAAGGGAGACTTGCAGGCGCTCGTCACAGCGCCTGCAAGGATTGTACCAGGCTGGCACGCAAATGTCAAGCGTTTGGGCGCAGGTTGTGCGGAAACAGGACTTTTGGATAGGTCCGGCAGGATTATCTGCTCTTTGGGGGGATTGTTCCCTTGCCGTGCCTGCGGGTCACGGTTGGAGGCGGTATCTTGATTTTGGGCTTGTCCAGCAGCGGCGCCTGATAGCCGGAAAGGATGCTCAGCTTTGCCTGGTCGAGCGTGGTCCAGTCGCTGTTAAGAATGCCGCCCGTGTCTGCGGAGTCGGGATTCCAGGACCAGTAGGTGTAGCTGAAGCCGTGCAGCTTCATAAAAGCCATCAGGCTGTGAAACCAGACGCCCTCGACGCCCTTGTCTACTGCTCGCGCGCCAAACTCCCCGATGAGGACGGGCGCCGTGCCGCTGAGTTGCAGATAGGCCCAGTGTTTCTCCCAGATGGAGACCAGATTCTGCGGGAAATTATGGGCGGAAAACCAGCCCTGGGGATAGACTTCCGGCCCGTAGTCGTGGGCAGAATAGACGAGCTTGTCTGGCCGTGAGAGCCGCACTGGATATTCCCCTGCGCCCTGGAGATTGCCGCCCCACCAGTAGAGGCCCCCGGCGTACTGCTCAATGCCTTCGACGATGATGAGCCAGTCGGGGTTGACTTTGAGGATGGCGTCGCCCGCGCGCCCGGCGGCCAGGCGCCAGTCGGTTTTCGGGTCGCCGCTGCCCCAACTGGCCGGGCCGTGCGGCTCGGCGCTCAGGTCGGCGCCAATGACGGTATCGTTGCCGCGATAGTGGCGGGCCAGCATCACCCAGTCGGCGATCCAGCGCGACTCTGGCACCTGATCGGTATACCAGAGGGCCGTTTGTCCGTTGGCCGTTGGGCGATGGCGGTCCAGGATGATCTTGAGGCCGCGCTGGCGGGCGCCCGCGACGATGCGGTCCAGCAGACTCAGGCCATGCAGGCCCTTGAGGTCGGGGTTTAGTTGATAATTGATGTGCTGTGGCAGGCTGGTGGGGTCATCAAGGAACTGGCTGCTGAAGGGCAGGCGGATGGTGTTGAATCCGGCCTGGACCATCTGATTGAGCATGCTCTGCCAGTTGCGCACATCCAGCCCTTCGGGGGCGAAGAAGCCGGTTTCCATGCCAAACCAGTTGATGCCGGTGAGATGCACGACCTGGCCGGAGGCATCGACAAGCTGGCCCTTTACGGCGCGCAGGGGGCCGCTTTCGATCTTGGGCGCGGGCTGAACTGTTGGGGTGGGCTGTGGCTGCCATTTCACGATGGGGCAGCTTCTTGTCGAGATTGCCAGCAGCAGCACCACCACTGGCAAAGCCGCGCGAGAAGGCTTCACAGGTGGAGTCTCCTTTATTTTTGCCAGAAGGACTTGATGGCCCGGCGGCGATGTGGCCGGGGCGTACTTCGTTAGCATCTGGCATATCCTGCGCCAGCACGCGGCCACGCGATTTCAATACCCTCTCCGGGTCGTTCCTGGTTGAAGCCTTGCCGTCAAGAAACGTTTATCGGTCATGCGGAACCTTTCAATACCCTCTCCGGGTCGTTCCTGGTTGAAGCGTTCCGCCGCGCATGGCGTAACTACGAGGAAGAGTCTTTCAATACCCTCTCCGGGTCGTTCCTGGTTGAAGCGGACATGGAAGCGCTGAAAGACCCACAGGAGTATCTCTTTCAATACCCTCTACGGGTCGTTCCTGGTTGAAGCTGTGTGCTGCTGCTCAGAAATTGGAAGCAAGAGGAACCTTTCAATACCCTCTACGGGTCGTTCCTGGTTGAAGCATCATCAACGTCTTCGGGGCGACGCAAAACTTCAAACTTTCAATACCCTCTACGGGTCGTTCCTGGTTGAAGCTACGCCGCCGCCTGCGCGCATTTCCCCAGCATGGTCCACTTTCAATACCCTCTACGGGTCGTTCCTGGTTGAAGCATATGGTGGCCTACATTGAGGATGACTGCGCGTATCCCTTTCAATACCCTCTACGGGTCGTTCCTGGTTGAAGCTTATCATGATAATGCCGCTGGTGAATGCAGTTGTACTCTTTCAATACCCTCTACGGGTCGTTCCTGGTTGAAGCATGGGGCAGGGATGCTGCGAAGAGAAGCGCATCATAGCTTTCAATACCCTCTACGGGTCGTTCCTGGTTGAAGCGCTCGGTGTGTTCGTTTGTGCCACATGCACCGTGACCTTTCAATACCCTCTACGGGTCGTTCCTGGTTGAAGCGCTTGCCCGAATACCCGCGCGCCGCAGGCCCGGCACTTTCAATACCCTCTACGGGTCGTTCCTGGTTGAAGCACTCCATCCGCACGCACAATCTGAATATTGCAGCCGCTTTCAATACCCTCTACGGGTCGTTCCTGGTTGAAGCACACGCTCGCCAAGGTAAAGCCTGCGCGCGCCAAAAACTTTCAATACCCTCTACGGGTCGTTCCTGGTTGAAGCCTCCCGCAAGGTCACGGCGAGTTCGTATTGCACGGTCTTTCAATACCCTCTACGGGTCGTTCCTGGTTGAAGCTCTTGCACGACGGCCCACTGCAACAAACCGTCCAGGTGCTTTCAATACCCTCTACGGGTCGTTCCTGGTTGAAGCCTATCTCGCAGTCCATCGGGCCGTTGCCGCATAGACTTTCAATACCCTCTACGGGTCGTTCCTGGTTGAAGCCAGCTCACCTCCGCTCTCACCTATTTCCGGCAGCGGACCTTTCAATACCCTCTACGGGTCGTTCCTGGTTGAAGCGTGCGAGGAATCTTTGCAGGTGCATTATGCCAGCGACCCTTTCAATACCCTCTACGGGTCGTTCCTGGTTGAAGCCCAGACTTCCCTGTACAAGGAAGTCTACGCCAGCACTTTCAATACCCTCTACGGGTCGTTCCTGGTTGAAGCCTGCTGACGACTGCCATTGGCGGTGGAATGGACCGCTTTCAATACCCTCTACGGGTCGTTCCTGGTTGAAGCTTTGTCAGCGTGATTACGCAGATTGTATTCCTGGAGCTTTCAATACCCTCTACGGGTCGTTCCTGGTTGAAGCAAAGAGAGAAGCGGTGCCCGTAGGGGGGGCGACCCTTTTTTTCAATACCCTCTACGGGTCGTTCCTGGTTGAAGCTAAAGCGTCATGACGTTTTCAAGAGAGCGTCGCTGATCTTTCAATACCCTCTCCGGGTCGTTCCTGGTTGAAGCCCGTTCTTGTCAACGCCTCAGCTTTTACACACTTGTTCTTTCAATACCCTCTACGGGTCGTTCCTGGTTGAAGCACCCCTTGACGCGCCTGCATTTGCACGCTACACTAGCACTTTCAATACCCTCTACGGGTCGTTCCTGGTTGAAGCACCGCTATCGGCAAATACGTGAGTTTCCGCGCCAGGCTTTCAATACCCTCTACGGGTCGTTCCTGGTTGAAGCCCCGTCGGGGGTCTGCCTGGCCTGCCACGTCAGGCCTTTCAATACCCTCTACGGGTCGTTCCTGGTTGAAGCCTTGCCCAGCGCGATCTATGAGCAGACGATGATGAAGCTTTCAATACCCTCTACGGGTCGTTCCTGGTTGAAGCCAACTGCTTTTTGGTGACAGGGACTTTCACGGCGTACTTTCAATACCCTCTACGGGTCGTTCCTGGTTGAAGCCCCCCAGGAGAGCGCAGCCTCTCCCCGTTCAGGAGTGCTTTCAATACCCTCTACGGGTCGTTCCTGGTTGAAGCTCGATGACATCGCCATTGCGAGCGACGCAGAAATCACCTTTCAATACCCTCTACGGGTCGTTCCTGGTTGAAGCCTGAGCCAACTGTCTGCTGTTCTTCGATTTGCCGTGTCCTTTCAATACCCTCTACGGGTCGTTCCTGGTTGAAGCCAGGCCGAAATTGGGCCGGACCCCGATCTTATTCAGCCCTTTCAATACCCTCTACGGGTCGTTCCTGGTTGAAGCCTGAGAAGCCAGAATACGGCAAACGTGATTGCGGCTATCTTTCAATACCCTCTACGGGTCGTTCCTGGTTGAAGCATATTCGATTTTGCTTCTTCTATCGTTCTGGCTTTCTTTCAATACCCTCTACGGGTCGTTCCTGGTTGAAGCATTCCCCCCGATAAATACATCAACATCCACTGTACCACTTTCAATACCCTCTACGGGTCGTTCCTGGTTGAAGCCTGTGGGAAAACGATACGACCAATCTTGTCCTTCAGGCTTTCAATACCCTCTACGGGTCGTTCCTGGTTGAAGCAGCGTCCTCTCCGGTGTCAACTCCCACTGCCGCCACTTTCAATACCCTCTACGGGTCGTTCCTGGTTGAAGCGAATGCCTGGCCGGAGGCGTTTACGTCTGTCCAATTCCTTTCAATACCCTCTACGGGTCGTTCCTGGTTGAAGCCCCTGTAAGAGCCGATGGCACCCCCCAGGAGTTGCCCTTTCAATACCCTCTACGGGTCGTTCCTGGTTGAAGCGCGAGCCAGCTACCCAGACCTACCAAGCCGAATATGGCCTTTCAATACCCTCTACGGGTCGTTCCTGGTTGAAGCGTATGGCAGGGCGGGGTTTGGTGTGGCACGGCAAGGCACTTTCAATACCCTCTACGGGTCGTTCCTGGTTGAAGCACACGCCCAAGGGGAGCAGTTTCTCCCCATTCAAGCTTTCAATACCCTCTACGGGTCGTTCCTGGTTGAAGCTCGGGACGACGCTCATAGACACGCAATGTTGCCTCACACTTTCAATACCCTCTACGGGTCGTTCCTGGTTGAAGCGGCTGTAAATGACACGGGGCAGAGAGCCTTGCAGTTCCTTTCAATACCCTCTACGGGTCGTTCCTGGTTGAAGCTCTTGCCGTCATTGGCTACCAGCTTAAAAAATAACTCTTTCAATACCCTCTACGGGTCGTTCCTGGTTGAAGCGCCGCTGATTCATCCCTGCCAGGGCGACCTCAGCACGCCTTTCAATACCCTCTACGGGTCGTTCCTGGTTGAAGCTACAAGCCGTGCTGGCAAAGCGAGCGCCAGCAGAACTTTCAATACCCTCTACGGGTCGTTCCTGGTTGAAGCCTTGCAAGCGGATGAGAGTGAGATGCTCCCGGAGCCTTTCAATACCCTCTACGGGTCGTTCCTGGTTGAAGCTGCGGCCACCTCACCATCAGAGGAAGCCGAGTACCGCCGCTTTCAATACCCTCTACGGGTCGTTCCTGGTTGAAGCACCTCCTGCCGCAAGATCGCAATCGTGCCACCCTGGTCTTTCAATACCCTCTACGGGTCGTTCCTGGTTGAAGCCGATGCTTTGCAACGCAAGCTCTCTGAGTTGTTGGCTTTCAATACCCTCTACGGGTCGTTCCTGGTTGAAGCGACAAAGAGCATGACATGATTAGCTACACCTCCAAGCGCTTTCAATACCCTCTACGGGTCGTTCCTGGTTGAAGCGCTGCAAGCAGTACATATTCCACAAGACATTTTGTCTTTCAATACCCTCTACGGGTCGTTCCTGGTTGAAGCCTTTCTCACCAGCGCCGCTGAAGCCTGGAAAAGCCTGGCTTTCAATACCCTCTACGGGTCGTTCCTGGTTGAAGCAAGTGCCGTCTGTACGTCTGCTGCCGCTGCATTATCTTTCAATACCCTCTACGGGTCGTTCCTGGTTGAAGCACTCCGGCTTGCTCGGCAATGATACCTAAGTTGATGCCTTTCAATACCCTCTACGGGTCGTTCCTGGTTGAAGCAGCGGCTGGGTGGGCGTCGGAGACAGCGCCTGTGTCCTTTCAATACCCTCTACGGGTCGTTCCTGGTTGAAGCGTTTTGCTGAGCAACATGGACTCGATGAACAAACGTTTTCTTTCAATACCCTCTACGGGTCGTTCCTGGTTGAAGCCACGCTCCTGACGCTGAGCAAGCTCAGCGCTGAGGCGCCTTTCAATACCCTCTACGGGTCGTTCCTGGTTGAAGCCGAATGATGCACGCTGCTCAGTTGGCGCTCTTTCCAGCTTTCAATACCCTCTACGGGTCGTTCCTGGTTGAAGCCCATCTGGCATGGGACGGACGGGACGGTCCTACTGCTCTTTCAATACCCTCTACGGGTCGTTCCTGGTTGAAGCCGCGTCGCTGTCGTAGAGGACCGGCTTGCTCGTCACCCTTTCAATACCCTCTACGGGTCGTTCCTGGTTGAAGCATAGGTCATCCAGGCGCTCTGCTGGCTGGCCCGTTGTGACTTTCAATACCCTCTACGGGTCGTTCCTGGTTGAAGCGTTGTAGCAATCTTGGACCAGCATCTTCATAATCCCTTTCAATACCCTCTACGGGTCGTTCCTGGTTGAAGCGCATCGAGGGCATCGTGTCGAATGGTTGCATGCGCGTCTTTCAATACCCTCTACGGGTCGTTCCTGGTTGAAGCCGTGGGCAACGGCCTCGCGCTCACGCTCCTGGCGCTCTTTCAATACCCTCTACGGGTCGTTCCTGGTTGAAGCTCTATTTCGAGCGATTTTAGATACGTACCCTACCAGCTTTCAATACCCTCTACGGGTCGTTCCTGGTTGAAGCTTCCTTACGCTCGATGGCGAGGATGCCCCGAGCTTCCACTTTCAATACCCTCTACGGGTCGTTCCTGGTTGAAGCCATGCAGTGCCTCTTGCTTCACGTATCGCACCCGGCGCCTTTCAATACCCTCTACGGGTCGTTCCTGGTTGAAGCACAATCCTGGCAGCATCGCTAACACACCTTCACTGCTCTTTCAATACCCTCTACGGGTCGTTCCTGGTTGAAGCCAGAGTTGAAAGCAGTCTGGGCGACTGCCAACGGAAACTTTCAATACCCTCTACGGGTCGTTCCTGGTTGAAGCTGTGCGCGCGCGTCAGCCGCGCTCGGTCCCAACACCCTCTTTCAATACCCTCTACGGGTCGTTCCTGGTTGAAGCCTCATAAGCCGCTTCTTGCTCGCATGCTGACGAGCAATCTTTCAATACCCTCTACGGGTCGTTCCTGGTTGAAGCCCCAAATCGTGTTAAAGCTGAGCGTGCCCACCTGCCACTTTCAATACCCTCTACGGGTCGTTCCTGGTTGAAGCCCCGACGTGTGGAGCAGCAACGCCACTATCTTCTTGATCGTTTTTTGCCTTTCAGCAGCTTTCTTACTCATTATAACGCTTTCTTCTCGGCGTGTCTAGTGGTTAGCGGCAGCATATTCCAACCGATTTTCGCAACTCATTTTTTGTCGAAAAACCCCGTCGAGTTGCGAAAGACGGGAAACCGCTCTTGACCTGAGCGCATGCCTTTGCTTGCTATTTTGACGCTTGCTTAAAGCAGGCAGTGATAACCCAGCCTCTCTTCGAGTTGCGAACCCGCCGCGCTGGAACGCATATACTGGGGCCATCCAGAAATAGAAAAGCAGCAGGATCGCTGTCATCGGAATGACCAGGAAAACCTCCGGCGATCTGAAGAGTCCGTCAGATCGTATCCTTTCAGTCTCTGCTGATTGTGCGACAATGTGAGAGGTCAGCAGAGCATCTGTGGGTAGAAAGTGAAGGCAATCTGTGTCTCAAGCGTCAACGAGCGAGGGGAGAACAGCCCCTTCAGTACACCATCCTCTCTTCAGCAGGGTTTTTAACTGGACGGCCAGCCGGGGCGCCTCACGGCGGTATATGGAACCAATGCGCCGCGAAGTGATCGGGCAGGCGCGGGGCGTCGTGCTGGAAGTGGGCGCAGGCTCCGGCTTGAACTTTGCGCTGTATGTCCCCAAGCAGGTGGAGCGCGTGGAGGCGATTGAGCCAGACGCCACGATGCTGCGCTACGCGGAGGCGCGCCGCGCCGCTGCCCCGGTCCCTATCACGCTGACGCAGGCGCCAGCCGAGGCGCTGCCCTTTGCCGACGAGACGTTTGACAGCGTGGCAGCAACGCTGGTCTTTTGTTCGGTTGCCGATCCGATGCAGGCGCTGCGAGAGGTCCGGCGTGTCCTCAAGCCGGGCGGGGCGCTGCTGCTCCTGGAGCATGTGCGCGCTAAGGGCGCCTTTGCCGGGCGCGTGCAGGACATGGTGACGCCGTTTACGGCGCGCCTGGCGGGCGGCTGCCACTGGAACCGCGACACAGCGGCAGCAGTCGCCGGGGCAGGCTTTCAGGTGACGAGTCTGCGCCAGGTGCGGGGCGGGTTGCAGCCTGGGGTGATCCTGCGCGCCACGCGCCCCTGATGGCAAGGTGATATGCCAGCCGCCGGAGCGCGCCAGCAAAAAAGATACAGTATTTTACCGACGCGCCAGTTGGCCTCCATCAGTACACTAAAGATACATCACGCGCTGTATCGTTAGATGGTGCGAAAGGGAGGCATTATTGTATGCACGAGTCAGCAGAACCGACAATCCGCACGCCCCAGGTTGTCAAACCGCCATCGGATACGCTGCTCAGCCGGTTGATTGGCCCCAAGAAAACGAATATTCCGACGTGGGGTATTCTGCCGCTGCGGTTCTTCCTGGGCATAACCTTTCTTTATGCCGGACTCGATAAAGTGACCAGCAGCACGTTCTTCAACCCCAACGGCGGCCCGCAGTTTATCGGCAACCAGTTGCAGTTTGCCGCCTCCAACTCTGCCGTGCTGGGTGGCCTGCTCAGCAGTGTCGCGGTGCCGAATGCCGTCTTTTTCGGCTGGTTTATCGCGCTGGCGGAAATCTGGATTGGCCTGGCAACGCTCGTTGGCGTCTTCACCCGCGTGACCGCCGTGCTGGGAGCCATCCTTTCTGCCACACTCTGGCTCTCGCTTTCCGGCGGCCTGGCGCAGTATTACCTCGATTCCGACCCCATCTACTTCTTCGCCTGGATTACGATGATCTTGATCGGTTGGGGCAGCTATGGGCTGGATTCACTCTTCATCCGCGAAGAGAAGAAAGAAGCCCTGCTTGACCAGATTGCCAGAGGGGTTACGCACAAAGACGCAGTGGCGCAGGCCGCGCGTGGTGGCGCGCCGATCAGGCCGCGCTTTTCCATGAGCATGCTGACCTCGCGGCGGACCATTCTGCGCGTCTTTGGCGCGGCGGGCGTGGTGGCTCTTGGCGAGATTCTGGCGCTCAGCTTCCGTTCGATCAGCGGCGCTGCCAGCGCGCCCAGCGATAATCCCGGCACAGCCAGCAGCAGCGGTGGCGGCGGCACAGGTGGCACAGGTGGCACTGGCGGGAGCAGCAGCGTCATCGGCAATATCAAAAACCTGCCGCTGAACAGCGCCAAAACCTTTAATGTCGCTGCGAATAATGACCCCGGCGTTCTGATTCACCTGCCCAACAATCAAGTGGTGGCTTTTGATGCCGTTTGCACGCATGCCGGCTGCCAGGTGGCCTATAACCCCCGCAGCAAGCACCTGGAATGTCCCTGTCATGGCTCGGTGTTTGACCCGGCCAATAGTGCGAAAGTGCTGGCTGGACCTGCCAGGCAGCCGCTCGCCAACATCAAGATCACGGTCAACACAGCTACCGGCGACATCTCGCAGCAGTGAGCGCTGATGCACATTCGCCAGGCGCGGTTCATGAAGTTTTACTGGGTGGCTGGCTCTGCTTCCTGCGGCTGCTCCGCTGGCGGCTGCTGGGAGATGGCCTCAACAGCATGCCTGCGCTCCAGCAAGATGGGCAGCTCAACCCGCTTCAGCACGCTTTTGGCGACACTGCCCAGCATCAACTGACCCAGCCACCCGCGCCCATGCGAGGCAAGCGCGATAAGTCCGGCGTGGTGTTCCTGGGCAGCTTCCTCAATGAAGAGCGCGGCAGGCGCCAGCGCGCAGGCGATGTTGACCGCCAGCCCGGTGCTGGCAAGCTCCAACTGCTTGCGTTTGAGATAGCTCTCGGCTTCTTCTTGCGACCATTTGCTGGCCTCGGCAACGAGCGTGGGATACCCCATGGCGCTGGCGGCGATATAGGGCTGCTCGGCTGCCCGCACCAGCAAGAGCGGGTTGCCAAAGGCGCGCGCCAGTTCCTGGGCCAGCGGCAGCACGACCTCAGCATCCAGTGACCCATCCAGCGGCACCAGGATGGGCGCCTTGGGGTCAGTCATAAAGCGCGGCAAGACGGTGCTGGGGTCGCGCGTATCAGCGCACATGCAAGCCAGGATGGGGGCCGTATCCTGGCGAAAAACTTGCCAGGTGATGCTTGGATGCAGCAAAGCGTTCCAGCCCCTGCGCTGATGGGTCGCCATCACGATCAGGTCCACTTTGCTGAAACTGGCTTCATCAGCGATGCCTTCGGCTGGCTCCATTGGGAGCAGCGACGTGCGGGCAACAATGCCCTCGCTTTGCAGGTACGCGGCGATGCCGTCAAGATAACTCTGGGCATCCGGCGCTGCCGTAAAGCGTGTGGGGTGATCGATGGGTTCGGGAGGTTCAGAGTCAAAGACGCTGCGAACCAGCAGCAGTTCGGCGTCAAAACGCTGCGCCAGCACCTTTGCCGGACCCAGCGCCGCTTCTGCCTGCGGCGAGCCATCAAGCGGAACCAGAATATGTTTCAACATAGCGATTGCTCCTTGGTCTGATAACTGGTGAGGCAAGCCCTCACATGCTCGAACGCGCATGCTTCATGCCTGTATCGAAGATACAGCGCGCTCGTAGCATTGCCCGTTATCGCGGGTTGCGAAAAGGTAAACCAGGAGCAATCTTGCCCTGACTGGCGTTACGGCTCTATTAGCCGCGCGCGTTGAAGGCGATATTGATGCCCAGGACTACACAGCAGATGATGCCGAATGCCAGCAGCCCTCCATCTGAGATGGTGACGGCGGCGAGCGGGATTAAGAAGACTAACGAGACGATACCCAGCGCCAGCCGCTGGCCCGAAGTGGGACCATGCCCCGTTTGGGGCTGGGGGGTGGGTGCTACCAATGCGCGCTGATTGAGCTTCTGCATAAAGGCTTCGATCAGATGGTCATCGTAGTCCGGGCCAACTTCGCGCCGGGCAGAGAGGGTGGCGCGCAGTTCGCGCTCAATCTCATCGCTATCTGTCTGTTTCTCCATGCCGATTTGCCCCTTCTTGCTGGTATCCGAGCAAAAGCTGATGCGATCCTTTTGCCAGTTATGCTACCTTACCCGGCGCTCGCCTGTCAACTCTCGCAGCTAGTGCTGCCTGTTGAACAGATAGTTCACCCCAGGCATCATGAGGCACAGGAGCGCGAATAACGCAAAGCTGTTTTCCTTCATTACGCCCGATGGGCAGCAAAGTTGCAGAGTATCTTACCAGCCTTCGCGCTGGCGCAGCAGCAGTTCGGCAATAAATCTGGTGAAAGGGTTATCGAGCGCCGCGTGTTCCGGGGCGGTCTCGCGCTGGCAGGATGACTCTGGCAGCATCAGCGGCCAGCATTGGTCCGCAAACAACTGCGCCATTTTGGCTTGATTCAGTGTTTTCCAGTCGTCTTGCAGCAGGCCGCCCGTATCTCCTGAATCGGGATTCCAGGCCCAATACGTATAGCTGAAATTGTATATCTGCATGAATGCCACCAGGCTTCGCAGCCATTTGCCCTCGGTATCATTGCCGACTGTGCGCGCGCCAAACTCACCCACCAGCACAGGTGCCCGCCCGCTCAGTTGCAGGTAGGCCCAGTGTTGTTCCCAGATGGAGGCCAGATTCTTCGGGAAATCGGGAGAGGAGAACCAACCCTGCGGATAGACTTCCGGCCCGTAGTCGTGCGTGGAATAGACCAGCTTGTCTGGCTCCGACAGGCGCACGGGATACTGCGCCGCGCCCTCCAGATTGCCGCCCCACCAGTACCAATCATTCTGGTATTGCTCAATCCCTTGCACGATAATGAGCCAGTCGGGGTTCACGGCCAGGATGGCGTTACCCGCTCGCTCGGCGGCCAGGCGCCAATCAGTTTTCAGATCGCCAGTGCCCCAACTGGCCGGGCCGTGCGGCTCGTTATGCAGGTCCGCGCCAATGACGGTATCGTTGCCGCGATAGTGGCGGGCCAGCATCACCCAGTCCGCGATCCAGCGCGATTCTGGCACCTGATCGGTATACCAGAGTTCTGATTGCCCACCAGCAGTCGGGCGGTGGCGGTCCAGGATGATCTTGAGGCCGCGCTGGCGCGCGCCCGCCACGATGCGGTCCAGCAGGCTCAGGCCATGCAGGCCCTTGAGGTCGGGGTTTAGTTGATAATTGATGTTATTCGGCAGACTGGTGGGGTCGTCGAGAAATTGATTGCTGAATGGCAGGCGGATCGTGTTAAAACCGGCTTGCGCAATCTGATCGAGCATGCTCTGCCAGTTGCGGGTATCCAGCCCGTGCGGCGCGAAGGCGTCTGTCTCCATCCCAAACCAGTTTACGCCAATCAGCCGGACCTCGTGGCAGTTCGCGTCGACTATTTCACCCTGCCAGGTGTGCAAGAACCCGCCTTCATGTTGTGGGGTACAGGGAGTGGACTGGCGAGGCACAAGATACAGGAGGAAAAAGGTGAGGATGATCGCCCCTTCAAGCGTGATGATAACCGCGAGATGGGCAGTACGGGAACCCTGCACGCACGCCTCCTTACTCTGTGTGACGCTGTTTCCTGTAGCCAATCGATCAGGAAGGTCGATGCTCCTTTCCGCTTCTGGTCGGCATATCCCATGCCAGGCAGAGCCAGACGCTTATGCACGGCATTTTTGCGCCTGATAGCCTCCAGCCCATCAAGCGACGGCAAGTATTTCTCAATGCCTGCCACAGCCCGCCCGCGGCGCAGGAGCAAAGCAGATACAGAGAAGCGCCGGAAGGTGGCAAACCACCTTCCGGCGCGTGTTCCTGCTCCCCTGGACTAGACCCAGATGTCTGAGGTGCAATCGCCGCCGGGGTAGCGCATTTCGTGGGCGCGTGCTGGTCCCGCTGGCTCTTTCGAGAAATCCACATAGAAGTTCTCGTTGATTGCCAGGCCGCCGTTCACAGTATCGCAGTCCACCTGCAAGATGTACGAGCCGGATTTCGCCAGATCAGGATAGAACTGGTTATCCCAGACGCTGTAGAGCGAGTTGGTGACGTAGAGCCGCTTGCCGTCCAGGCTGAGTTGCAGCATCTGCGGGCCGCCGTTCAGAGCGTGGCCCTGGACGGTGCCAGCTTTGCCAAACAGCCCACCAGCCCAGACCTGGCCGACCAGTCTTGGATTGGCGGGATCGCTCACGTCGTACTGGCGGATGTCACCGTGCAGCCAGTTGGAGAAGTACAGGTAGCGATCATCCATCGACAGCACCAGATCGGTAATCAGCCCAGGCACGGGGAACGGCCAGCCCTCAAGCTCCTGAGAAGGCACGGTGATGATCTTATCCGCCTGCCAGTGTCCGTTGGCCTTGTAGTAGTGCCACATCGTACTGCTCAGCGCGGCGCCCACAAAACCATGCGCGCTGTCGGGGTTATGGTGGAAACGCACCTCCAGCGGAATCCAGCCCTCCTCGCCCAGATCGATACTCTGGATGATGTCGTGCGTGTTCCAGTCCCAGAAGTGAAGCTGGCGGCCATACTTGCCAGCAGCTACATCATCCAGATTGAAGCCTTTGGTGAAGGCGTTGGGCGCGCCCCACTCGCTGCTCACCATGACGTTATGGCGCGGCTGATACCAGAAGTCGTAGTTGAAGCGCATGCCTTCGGCTTTGCGTTCCCAGCGGCCCGCGATGTTAAAATCGTCATCCAGCAGCAGGAAGCCGCCGGGGCCGTTGCCGTTCTGATCGCCCAGCATGGAGATCATCACATGCCCATCGGCCAGGCAGTGGACGGTGTGGGGCGTCGTCAGATTCGTCTTGCTAATAATCTCGTCCGGCTCGATGACTTTGTGCAGTTTGGGCGCGCGCTCGTCGGCGACATCCAGGATGTGGATGCGGTTGGAGGCGACGCCGGGCACGATCAGGAAGCGGCGCTCTTTGCCTTCGTCGCCGTGACAGGAACTGCAAGCGTTCCAGCCGAAATGGTGCAGTTCATCGCCAGGATTGGGCATGGGGGTGCGGTGGATGACCTGCGAGTAGGTGGGCGAAGCCGGGTCCACGTCTACCGTCGCCAGATAATCTGGTGCCTGGACATCCGAGTTATCGTAAATGGCAATGGTGTAGAGCGTTTTTTCCCGCTCAGCCTTCATTGCCTCTTGAGGCGAGGCGTAGCCTGGCCCGTGATGGTTGTGGTGTTCGTGGTGGGAGTGATCTTCGTGGTGGCTTCCATGGGCGTGTGACATAGAACATCCTCTTTTCTGCTACACAACGGTTTCCAGTTTTCCGGTGCGGACATCGTAGATCAAGCCATAGACCGGAATGGTGTCAGGAATCAGCGGAGACGCTTTAATGGCTGCCACATCGTCGCGCACGCTGGCGGCCAGATCAGGGAAGGGCAAGAAATCAAGGCGGGTCGCGGCGTCGTGCGCTGCTGCTCCCAGGTCGCTCTTGATGCGCACGCGAATTTGCTCATTGGTAAAGGTGAGCATACCACAATCTGTGTGATGAATCACCAGGATGGTTTCCGTGCCAAGCAATCGCTCAGAGATTGCCAGGGAGCGGATGGCATCCTCGGTGACGCGCCCGCCAGCGTTGCGAATGACATGGGTATCGCCCAGGCGCAGCCCCAGGAAGGAGAGCGGCTCGACGCGCGCGTCCATGCAGGTAACGATGGCGAGCTTGCGCGCGGGCGGCATCGCCAGCCCGCCCTGGTGAAATCCGGCGACATAGCGCTGATTAGCCTGCAAGAGATCATCTAGAATGGTTCCCATTGGTACCCTTTCTGCCTTGAAACTATCCGATGGTCAAATCAACACCAAGATAGTACAGTAAATTGAGCAACAATATCAACATCTCTCTATGGCTCTGTCAGGCACATGCTTTGCAGCGCTGGGAGGAGATACTGATTGCACGACAGGTTCTTGCCGGTGATTTCCTGCCCCACAAGGGGGCCGGTTTTATGTTTGTGGAAGGAGCGTTTCCGCATGAGTCAAGGCACGATTTCCGAGTATGCCCCGTATGGCACTGGCGCTGTGCCGCCTTCTCCCATCAGCGTGGAGGAGTTCGAGCAGATGAAAGAGACAGCGCTGCTTACCAATGAAGATATACAGTATCTGCGCCTGTCCTGGGATGTGCTGCGCGATCAGGTTGATGCGGTGCTGGATGTCTGGTACAACTTCATCGCTGCTCACCCTTTTCTGGCGCAGACATTCAGCCGCAAATCCGATGGGCAGCTCGATCAGCGCTATCTGGCCGCTGTGCGTCAGCGCTTCGCCCGCTGGATAGAGGACACAGCCCAGGCCAATTATGACCAGCAGTGGCTGAATTACCAGTATGAGATTGGGCGGCGGCACCATCGCACGGCGAAGAACAGAACAGATACAGTAGACTCGGTCGAGATTGTGCCTTTCCGCTTCATTGCGCCCCTGACCATTCCGGTGGTGGGAACGCTCAAGCCGTTTTTGGGGAAGAAAGGCCACTCGTCCGATCAGGTCGAAAAGATGACGCAGGCATGGCTCAAATCGGTGCTGCTGCAAGTTACGCTCTGGGGCCAGCCGTATGTGAAGGAAGGGGATTTTTAAGCCTGCGGCAGCGCGCCGCAAGACGCGGCGGCGCTGCGAGTGTACAGCGCCAGTCGCTGTGCTGGCGCGCTGCCAGACACAGTGGTACAGGCGCGCTCAGGGATTGTAGAATGGGCGGTTCTTGCTGTGCGGGCCTTCGCCTGGCTCGCCCCGGCGGAAGTGGCCGGATGGCCGCGAGATGCCATCGCGCTCAAAGCTGAGCAGCTCGATAAACCAGGCTTCGTGTTCGATCTCTTCCTGCAAGATGCGCGAGGCCAGATCATAGGTGCGCGGGTCTTTGCCGATGGTCATATCGCAGACCTCAGACCAGGTGCGGATGGCGCAGCGTTCGGCCTCCAGCAGCACTACCAGGATGTCGGCAGCCTTCACGTTAGTCATGGTATTCATTGAACTGGTCATCTGCCGCCCACTGTTAGCGCCCGGCAGGTAGGCATCAGGGCAGCCTGCCAGATCGGCAAAGGTGCGAATATCATAGGGCAGTGTGCCTCCCAGTTCGTAGATGCGAGGGGTAATCAGTTCAAAGTGGGCGCGATCTTCCAGCCGGGCATCCTCGCAAATCTCTTTGTAATCTTCGTGCCCGGCCAGATACATGCGCAGAATCGTGTAGTAGTAATATGTTGCAAATTCGGCTCCGGCAGCGGCAACCAGCTTGTCAACTAATCGCTGGACATCAACGCCGTGCTGCTGGAGCATTTCGTTGCCCACGCGCTGGCTGGTATCGCCGCGTGGAACCTTGCCTGTCGCGTGAGGTTTCTGGGCTGTCGTCATCGATCATCCTCCTGAGCATGAAAAAGAGAGACAGAGATTGGGTATATGGCAGTGCCAGAAAAAGCAGATGCCATCGCCAGCTATTGCAGAAGTCGTGCTAGGGAGATGCTCATGAGGCGTTCTGTGTGCCCGTTTTGCACCACTGGCGCACCGGGCAGCGCCCGCACAGAGGAACCGAAGGCAGGCAGATGGCCCGGCCATGCTGCACCATCAGCCGATTGATGGTCAGCCAATAAGGGGGTGGTAAGATGCGCTCTAGCGCCAGTTCGGTCTGGTCTGGGGTTTTCGTCTGGACCCAGCCCAGGCGGTTGCTAATTCTATGGACGTGGGTATCCACGACAATGGCCGGGACGTTAAAAGCGTAGAGCAGCACGCAGTTGGCCGTTTTGCGCCCGACGCCCGGCAGCGCCAGCAGATCGTTCATCGTCTGGGGCACCTGGCCGTCGTACTGGTCGCGCAGGATGCGGGCAATCTCCTTGATGCGCGGGGCTTTGACCTCTGGATACTGCGAGCCGCGCAGCAGCCGCTCCAGTTCGTCGAGCGGCGCCTCGGCCAGCGAAGCCGCGTCGGGATAGCGCGCAAACAACGCTTTAGATATGGCGGTGGTTTGCTCCTCGCGGGTGCGCTGCGAGATGACGGTGGCAATCAGCACCTTGAACGGCTCGCCTAATTCTACTGCGCCCTTGCCATGATAGGTCTCGGCCAGTGTCTCCATTACCTGGGAGATGAAATCAGTCCAGAGCGGTTCTATTTTTGGCGCGGTCATGCTGGCGCTTCCTTTCTTCGGCTTCCATTCCAGCCCGCCTGCGCGGGCTTCGCGGCGAAACCTCAAGCTGCAACCTTGAGTCGCCAGGCACTGCGTTGGCGACGCTCTGGTTGGCTACCAGGATACATCCATATAATAGCGACCCGGATTGGCAGGATCATAGAAAACAGGGATGGTGCTGCCCTCGCTGTGCTGCGTTGGCCTGTGCAGCAGCCGGTTGCTCCTGAACTGATAGACCTCATGGGTTTGAGGATGCTCATACTGAGCAAGAATGTAGTGATAGGTTTTCCATTCTGTTTCCAATTCTATCTCATACACGGTTTCCCATCTATTGTGCGTCGAATTATAGTGCTGTTTTGGTACCTGGCGCTGTACCTGCGCTGCCTCGCGCTTCGATTCTATCCCCGTAACTGTTGCCAGCACGCGCACCCCATGCTGTTTCAGCCAGTTGATTTCTTGCGCCCGGTTGATTGCAGAAATGATACTGAAAATAATGACCACTACTGCAACCGCAATGATGATCCCGGCAACGGTTGAAAAGCTCATGGTCTCCCTTTCCTGGCATGTCGCGGCAAGCATCCTTTCAATCGACGCCAATACGGTGCGCTCTCTATAATATGCAGCGCACTTCCTCTGGATTTCATGAAGCGGCACGCTGGCGCAGGCGGTCCATCATCCAGGCGAGCAGGATGATGAAGATGGCGAACCACAGGGCAGCAGGCGTGCCAAAGAGCCTGCTGTAGAGCAGCGTACCCAGCCAGCCACCCAGGAGGGCGGCCAGTGCGCCTACGCCCAGCAGCATCAGCCAGCCCCGGCGTCCCCAACTGGCGAGCCGCAGGCGCGCGGCCAGCCCCAGCGCGCCAATCACCAGCCCCAACAGGAGCCAGAACAGCGAGAGAAGCAACATACTGAACCTTCCTAGAATAGTGATCCAATCATTGCATTGCTACCTTAGCCCGCGCAGTATTCGGCGCTAAGGGCTGCCAGGCCCCTAGCAGCCACTTTAGTGGCTGACATGGTTCTGGCGCTCAGGCTCCGGGGAGCAATACGCCCGTCAGAATACGATAGAGCTTGCTGCCATCAGTTAGCAAGGGGCCAAGTCCAAACCCCGAGGTAATCTCGGTATGGTGGAAGATGCCGAACTCCTCGTATTCGTGGGGGTGGCCGATGGCGGTCAGCGCGGCGTCAAAGTCCCGCGACTCGGTGAACGGAACAGCGGGATCGTTGTGATCGTGCAGCAGGTAGATGGGGCAGCGAATCTGCGTGTAAAATTGGCTGGGCGAAAGCTGTTTGAGCAGCGTCCGCACCGCTGGCGAGAGCGCGGCCATGTTTTGATCGACCCTGTCCGGCTCGTCGCCCGCGATCAGGTGATAGGCTGCCGCCGCGCCCGGCGTCGTCAGTTCGGCGTCGGGATTGGAGAGCGGCGTGCCGCCGGGCGCCAGCCCGTTGATGAAAAGCTGCGCTTCATCGGGTGGCAGCGTGTTGCCAACCAACTGCGACATGACGATGATGGGGTCGGCGTAGGGATGGAAAGGTATCACCTCTCCATCTGCCGTGACGGAGCGGCGGCCAAAGTCGCGCAGCAGTTGGGCAGCGTCGAAAAGCGTACCAAAGAGCGTGATAAACGCGACCTGATGCTGGATGCGCGGGTCGGCGGCGGCCAGGCAGGCCAGCACGCTGCCGCCGCTGAAGCCGACAATGCCAATGCTGTTGGGGTTGACACCGGGCAGGTGGGCCGTGTACTGGAATGTCTTGACAACAGCATCACTTTCCGAAGGCAGGATGTTAAAAGCAATGAGGTCTGGAGTCGTCAGATCGACCACGACGATGCCCGCGCGCGCCAGAGACTCCGAAAGGTTGATAAGCTGAGGGTCCGTGCGATTGTCGCCGATGCCTGGGATGATGACCACCGCCTCGCGCGAGCCGGGAATGGGTGGTGGCGCGCTGGTGGGGGCGTAGATGTCTAGATAGACCGGGCCGGTGGAGGCTGTGATTTGCTGTTGGGTATGGGCGATGGATTCGCCCGCCACTTGAAGCAGCGGGGATTGGGAAGCGCTCAGCAGCGACGGCAAAATGACGGCGCCGCGCAGCACAGCGCGTCCGGCAGGTACCACCGAGAGGAAAAAGCCCAGCAGAAAGAGCAAGGCCAGCACAACACGCGCTGCCCATTTGCCGCGCTCCTTCTTGCGCTTGCGCTTTGCTGGCGCGACGGCTGGCGCAGGCTCAGGGGGCACTGGTGCCGCTGGCGCGGCACCCTCCTGCGCCAGCGCAGCATCAGAGGTCACAACTTCTTGCTCAAGCGCATCGCCCACGATCTGTGTTGGCGCAGCGTCCTGGGGTGATGTCGTTGTTGATTCAGGTTCGCTCATCCCATCCTCCTGCCTGCTGGCTTCGCCCGCCAGAGCAGGCGCCAGCAGCCTGCATCCACCGCCCGTTCGCTTTGTATATCCCATAATATGAGACGCTGCGATTTACTCACAAGTCACAATGCGTTTATGCCTGGCAGTGTCTCCAGCATCGAGGTGACGATTCTGGCTGCTGCGCCGTCCATTGAGCGCCGCTGGCAGCGCGGCAAGAGCTATGCCACAGCACAAAGGGGCGCGCCATGCCAGCGACGCGAGAGACACATATGACCACTGGAGCGTACAGATGACCAGCGCCTCTACCAGCGTTGACAAAACATAGCTACGATGGCGAGAAGGGCGCGGGTAGCTCGCTCGTTCCAAGCAGGCGAAAGGTGGCTTTGACCTTCCCGAAGCGGATCACGTCGCCATCCTTCAGCGGTTCTGGCTGAAATGGGGGTAACGCCACCTTGCCCAGCCACGTCTTATTGCGGCTCTTGAGGTCTTCGAGGGAGCAGCGGGTTTGCTCTACGCGAATGCGGGCATGTTTGCGCGAGACGGAGCGCTCTCTGTCAAACCGCGTGAGGTCAATCTCTGGCATGCTCCCGCGCTTGGGATCGATCCGCCCAACAATCACTTCCTGCTCTTTGACGGCAATCCGCTGTACAACCTGGCCGCTCCGCTGGATGTCCAGAAATGCGTAGGTTTTTGCGCGCTCTGGCTTCACCAGCCCGATGCTCAGCCTGGACCTGACGATGGTTTGCTCTTCATCTCCCTCTTTCTGGTTGGTCCTGGGCGTGGCGGGTCTGAGCCTGGCAAGTGTTGGCTCTTCTTCTTTCTCCGGTTCCTGCGCGATGTCAGGTGCTGCCTGTATCTGGCCGGTCCCAGAGGGCAACGATTGAAGTATTCTTATCAGGCTCGCTGCGCGTTCACGACGTTGCAGCGGGTGGTTGGTATCCAGTTCTGGCAATGCGGAGAGTACCCTGCCGTTGCGCACAAAGAGCCGTCTCCAGTTAGATGGATCGAGGGGGAGAAGCGCGTGACGCTTCCGCCGGGCGGCGTCAATCGCGTTGGCGTGGGCGTTCACATCGTTTCCGCTCGCCTTATTGATCTGCGCGATGCGTTCGGCGCCGAAGTTGATCGGAATGGCCTGGCTGTATTCGGTTGCGCTCACTTTGAGCCAGGCATGGGTGTCTTCTTTGATGCTGTCGGCCAGTCGGCGGATGGCAACGGCTGGTGGGGTGCCTGCGTCTCGCGCCCGCCAGTAGTCAAGAACGCGGGCACTGTGCCCGATCATTCCCGTCATCGCTCCGCCGCTGGTCAGGAAGTGCCCATTGCCGAAGGAATCGCCAGCGACCACGCCGTTAGGAGCGATCAAGGCGTCAGACCCGACCCGCTCGATCAGGCTGAACAGCGTTGGCCCGTAGATCATCTGGACCTTCTTCAGTTCTTGCCGGGGGATTTCTAGAATATCTGAAGCCTGCTTGATATAAAAATCGTAGATCAACTGCTGATAGGCGGCGAAGAACTCGGGCGAATCAGGATCAGTCCCTGGTGGGACCAATCCCGCCTCAATAGGATCGAAGGTTTTGAAATCTGGTACTTGAACAACTACCCACCCGACTTCTGGGTCATTTTCGTGGCCCACCGCAAGCTGCCGTACCCAATATTCCCTGCCTTCCTGATCGAACTCGGAGGAGATGCGCCGTCGCAGGCGACCACCGACAAGCACTTCAATGAAGCCAGCCAGGTAGTCTGCCTGCGCCACCACCGGCCCACGCCCGTCTTGATGATCGACCACCACGTCCTGCTGTTCGAAGCCCAGGCGCTGCGCGTCACTGCTGCTGAATCCCTGGGCGATCATAAACAACTCAGGGATGCCCAGGTCAATGACGTGGCTGCCCGGTTCCCGCACGCGGACAAACTGGCCCTTGAAATCAAATTCCTGGAGGACCTCGATGCGAATCCGCTTGCGCCCATCGGGGGCGTCAAGAAAGCCATCGCCCTCTGTTGGGACCACGCGATGATGGGTGAACAACTGGACCCTGGGCGCGTGGTTAGCCTCTCGATCCAGCTTCTCAAGCTGTTCCAGGTAGCGGCGCAGCAATTTCTGGATGGAGGCTGCCTCAGCCTGGAAGGTGGATGGGCCATCGAGGACATCCACCATCGAGGTGCGAATCTTTTCAGGATCGGGTCGCTCTGGTGGCCTGGGCGGGTCCAACACCGTAATGATCCGGTTCGGCAGGCCATCCCGCCAGCGATCATCGATGAATTCGATGTGCTGGATGGTGCCCACGATATGCTGGTTTGCGTCGAAGCCGTCGATAATCTCATCGGCAACGATGTCTCCGGCAACGGTCTCCGGGCTATAGAAGCACTCCGCCAGCCGAAAGAGGCGCCCATTGCCCCGGCGAGGGATACGCTCCTTGCCATAGCGTTCGAGCATCATCTGGTCGATCAGGCCAAGCTGGTGATAGAGGTCTTCGCGGATGTTCCAATGCACGCCGAGGAAAGGGTCGCCGCGCATTTCGACCCCCACTGCCCGGCGTCCCATTGCTACGGTCCACAACATGGACATCATGTTCGTTCCACCCAGACCCAATGCCAGGAAGTCCGGGTTGATGAGTACAGTATTTGATGCACCCATAGATTGTGTTACCTCCTCTCCTCATGAGCATGCGCTGAGGCGGCGTATTGGTAATGGTCCCTTGTCCACTCTCTCAGGCTTGCTGGAAAGGGACAGTCCACTGAATGGACAGACATCCTGGTCAGGGAGCTTCCTCTGAGGAGAGCATAGCAGAAAAGAGCTTTACGAGCAATGGGTCAGAACATTTTTGCAGGGCAAGGCACAAGTCGCTCGCGGCCCGGAGCCTGGCCCGTCAACGTGCAGCGGGAGGGCCTGCGGCCCGCGCAGGCCGCAGGCCCTCCAGGCGCGGCCTTCAGCCGCCAGCCCACTTGTACACGGCCCTGACATTTGTGTGAAGTCGGCTGGCGGGAGCGGCGCGAGCCACACCCCAGCCCCCTGACCGGCTGGAAGCCGACGCTGCACGCAGCGGCACTGCGCTAGCCCATTTGGGCTACCGATTTGCCACCAGCGGCAGGCATGAGGTAGACTCTCTCCTGTCCCCCTGTGGTGGGGACATCGGACCTCAGTGGGAGGTCCGCTGCACCTTGCCAACTCGCTGCAACG
>Ga0209581_1000823_pt1 | contig 46402 bp, 32 predicted proteins | sample Coa_R2_FD_187160 | JGI IMG/M metagenome (GOLD analysis project Ga0209581, IMG submission 187160) | Surface soil microbial communities from Centralia Pennsylvania, which are recovering from an underground coalmine fire - Coalmine... | ecosystem: Environmental > Terrestrial > Soil > Unclassified ...
GGATAACACCAATGTGCTGGCGGCCGATCGGGCTGCTTATATCGCGGTTGCCAGGGCCGCGAATTTCTGCGTAATCGGCTATTACTTTCGTCCGAATCTCCGCCGGGCGCTCAAATGGAATACGCTACGGGAAAGGCGCGAGATTATTCCTGTTCCTGGCGTTATCGGCGCTTTCAAAAAGATGGAGCCGCCCACCCCGGCGGAAGGCTTCGATCAGCTCTACGTGGTTGATATCGAGTTTGACCAGGAGTTCGTTGTTGAGGAATGGACTCCCGAAGACGTTGCCAAATAGAGCCGGCTAATTGTTACAAAGGCGATAAGTTTCCTGTGGCGCGCACATTGAAATTTTGAATTGGCTTTAGAGCGAGCGCCGGGTTACAGTAGAGCTACGCGGGGCCGCGTGCGCGCCCTGCGCCATTCACAGATCGGGTCACGTCACCTTTCCTTCGGACCCTGACCGTCCCTAGAAAAGCTTCAGATTTTTTGCGCGTTGCCGGCGGGTTCGCCGGCGCGGCGCACCAAGGAGGATCTTTTTGTCAGGTCCGGTCACGACCCTGCCGCTGCTGGAGCGCGCAAGCGCGGGCGATCCGCTGTTTGTGATAAACGGCGCAGCGGGCCCGACGGGCGCGCCGAGAAACGCCGCGCCGCTGCCGCGCGAGCTCGCCGAACACGAGCAGTACCGCTTCCACTTCGACATGACGAAGTGCATCGGCTGCCATTGCTGCGAGGTCGCCTGCAACGAGCAGAACGGGAATCCGCCGCATATTCACTGGCGCCGCGTGGGGGAGATCGAAGGCGGCGTTTATCCCCTGGCTCAGAGATTCCATTTATCGATGGGTTGCAATCATTGCCTTGAGCCGTCTTGTCTGCGCGGTTGTCCGGTCAACGCCTATCAAAAGGATGCGCTGACCGGCCTCGTCTTGCATAACGCCGAGGCATGCATTGGCTGCCAGTACTGCACCTGGAACTGCCCGTATGGCGTGCCGCAGTACAACGAGGAACGCGGCGTCGTGGGCAAATGCGACATGTGCTACGGACGCCTGTCGCAGGGGCGCGAGCCAGCCTGCGTCAACGCCTGTCCTCAGGGCGCCATTGAGATTGAGGTGGTGGATGCAAGGCGATGGCGGGAGGAATTCGAATCCGCGAACGCTCCCGGTCTGCCGCCCGCGGAATCGACATTCTCGACCACGCGGATCACGGTTCCGGATGCAATCGCGGCGAATGCGGTCAAGGTGAATGAACACCGCGTTCGTCCTGAGCATCCACACTGGCCGCTGGTGATCATGACGGCGCTGACGCAGCTTTCTGTGGGCGCGTTCGGCGCGCTTTGGGTGCGCGTGAGCGCTGGCGAATCCAACGGCATCGCGATGGCGGCGGCCGGCGCGCTGGCTGCCGGGCTGATTGCGCTTGCCGCTTCGACGCTTCATCTGGGCCGTCCGGTTTACGCCTACCGCGCGCTGCGAATGTGGCGGCGGAGCTGGCTCAGCCGCGAAGTGCTGCTGTTCACTCTCTTTGCGCATGCGGCGGCGGTGTATGCGGCATTGTTGTGGCTGGGGCGCGCTCCAGTCGCGCTGGGCGCCGCCACTGCGCTGCTGGGGCTGGGCGGGATCTTTGCGAGCGCCCGCATTTATCGGGTACCGGCGCGGCCAGCATGGAACCGGCCGTATACAAATATCGAGTTTTTTCTGACGGCTCTGTCTTGCGGCCCGATGCTGATGGAAGCCGTAACGGGCGCGAGAGGTCCAGCGCTATGGCTCGCTGTGACCGCGGTTGCAGCGCAGTTGCTGAACCAGCTTCTGAAGTTGTTAATGCTGGCGCGCGCCGATCAGTTTGAGCTGGCCGCATCGGCCCGCCTGTTCGCCACCGGACTGCGCAATATCCTTGTCCTGCGGTTTGCGCTGGCTTTGGCGGGCATTGCGCTTCCGCTCTGCGGACTGACGGCCGCGGGCTTGATCGTACTCCTGTGCTCGGAAATTGCGGGTCGATATCTCTTTTTCGTCAGCGTTGTTCCAACGAACATGGCCGCGACGTTCGTCGCTCCGGGCAGCGCGTCGCGCCGGCATCGGAGGGCCGCAGCATGAATCTGAAGCGGCTGGTCGGACTCGATACGCTGGCAAACGACTATGCCTACGCCGACGACGCTCTGGCTGGATACACCTCTACGCAGCGCCTGGCCGAGAGGTGGGTCGAGACTACGTGTGGATACTGCTCGGTCGGCTGCGGAATGCTGGTGGGCGTCCGGAATGGGAAGGCGGTGGCGGTGCGAGGGAATCCCCTCCATCCGGTCAATCAAGGAAAGCTCTGCCCGAAAGGTTTGAGCGAGCACCACACGCTTGCGGCGGAGGGCCGGGCTGTATATCCCCTGCTCAGACGAAATGGGGCTCTGCGGCGAGTCGGCTGGGACGAGGCGATCGACGCGATGGTGGAGCGCTTCATCGCGATTCAGGCAGCGCATGGCCCCGAGTCGCTGGCCGTCATCAGCACCGGTCAGCTCGTAACCGAGGAATTTTATGCACTGGGCAAACTGGTCCAGCTCGGATTCAGAACGCGGAATTACGACGGCAACACCACGCTGTGCATGGCCAGCGCCGTGTCGGGCTACAAGCGGTCGTTCGGCGCTGACGGCCCGCCCGGCGCGTACGAGGACTTCGAAACGGCGGATGTCATTTTTCTGATCGGCGCGAATATAGCCGACAACCATCCCATCCTGTGCCATCGGCTGACAAAGAACGCGGCTGCGACGCTGGTGGTCGCCGATCCGCGCGTCACCAAGACGGCGATGCTGGCGGACATCCACCTGCCGCTAAAGCCGCGAACGGATATCGCGCTGATCAACGGCATGATTCATGTGCTGATCAGGACGAGGCTCATCGACCCCGACTATATCGAGCGGCACACGACGGGTTTTGCCGAACTGAAAGCTTCGGTTGAACGCTACACGCCCGGGTACGTCGCCGGAATTACCGGGCTGAGTCCGGAAACGATCTATCGGGTCGCACTCTTATATGGCCGCGCGCGCGCTCCGCTGATCGCCTGGACCATGGGCGTGAACCACAGCGCCCAGGGGACCGAAACCGTCAACGCCATCAATAATCTGGCGCTCATCACCGGCAATATCGGCCGCGCCGGCGCCGCGCCGCTTTCGATAACGGGCCAATGCAACGCGATGGGTACGCGCGAAGCCGGATTTACTTCAAGCATGCCGGGATACCGGAAATTCGAGAGCGAGCAGGACCGCAACGAACTGGCGGCGCTCTGGAATATCGACCCGGAGCGCTTGCCGCGATCGCGCGGTCTTGCCTATCCCGACATCATCGAGGGCGCTGTTGCGGGGCGAATACGCGCGCTGTGGATTATTGCAACCAATCCCATCGTCTCGTTCCCCAACCTCGACGTGTTGCGGCAGGCGCTCAACCGGCTGGACTTTCTCGTTGTTCAGGACGGGTATCACCCGACGCCGACCACGGAATTGGCCAGCCTTGTCCTTCCGGCAGCGATCTGGGGTGAAAAGGAGGGAACCTACACGAATTCAGAGCGCCGCGTGAGCAAGGTCAACAAGGCCGTAGATCCGCCCGGCGAGGCACTGCCCGATTTCGACATCTTCCTTCGGATTGCGCGACGTCTTGGATGCGCAGACGCGCTGTTTCCGGGCTGGGAGAGTCCGCGCGATGCGTTCGAGGAGTGGCGCCGCATCTCCTCCGGCCGGCTTTGCGACTACTCCGGAATCACATATGAGCTGCTTGAAAGCCGCGGCGGCGTTCAGTGGCCGCATCCGCCCGGCGCTGATCCCGATTCGACGAAGCGGCTGTATACGGACGGGCGGTTTTCAACAGAGGACGGACGAGCGCGCCTGATTCCGGTTGAATGGCGGCCGTTTCCAGAACCGCCGACCAAGGAGTTTCCGTTTGTGCTCAATACCGGGCGTACGGTTGAGCACTGGCACACCCGCACCAAAACGGCGCGAGTGCCTGTTTTGAACTACCTGTCGCCCAGAGCCTGGCTCGAGATGAATCCGGTGGATGCGAAGAGACTGGCCTTGAAGCCGCACGACCAGGTGGACGTCGTGAGCCGCCGCGGGCGGGTCAGCGGAGTCGAGCTGCGCGTCACCGAGACGGTCGCGCCGGGACAGGTGTTTCTGCCTTTCCATTTCGAGGAGACCAACGCCAATGCGGTAACGCAAAGCGCGTTTGATCCGCTGTCGCGCGAGCCGAATTACAAGCAGTGCGCGGTGCGGGTGGAGAAAACGCCGGCGAGCAAGAGGGCTTGGAGATGAGTGGATCGAAACAGCTGGTGGTGATCGGCAATGGCATGGCTGGCGTAGCCTTCGTGGAACAGCTCCTGAAGCACCGGCTCCGGTATGAAATCACGATTTTCGGCGACGAGACGCATGTCAACTACAATCGCATCCTGCTTTCGAGCGTGCTGGCCGGCGAAAAATCCATAGAGGAAATCGAACTGAACGGACTGGAATGGTATCAGAAGAATGGCATCCGGCTCCAGCTCGGCGTGCGCATCGTAAAGATTGATCCTCAGGGCAAGACGGTGGAGGGAGAAGACGGCAGCCGGACGCGGTTTGACAAGCTGGTGATCGCAACCGGCAGTTCGGCCGTTGTTCCGCCCATTCCGGGATGCGAGAAGGATGGCGTGAGCGTATTCCGCACTCTGGATGATACGCGCTGGATGATGCAGCGGGCGGCGTCCGGAGTCCGAGCCATTGTCATCGGCGGCGGATTGCTGGGCCTTGAAGCCGCTCGCGGTTTACAACTTCGCGGCGCCGACGTCACCGTATTGCATCTCGCGGCGGGCTTGATGGAGCGGCAGCTGGATCTGACAGCCGGGGCCTATCTCCGGGCGAAGATCGAGGCGCTGGGGATCCGCGTCCGGACGTCCTGCGCAACCAAAGAAATTTGCGGCGACGGGCGCGTGGAAGCCGTCCGGCTGGAAAACGGCGAGCTGCTAGCGGCCGATATGGTCGTGATCGCGGCTGGGATTCGGCCGAATGCGGAAATTGCAAAGCAGGCTGGTCTTGCGGTGAACCGCGGAATCATCGTCGACGATCGCATGCGGACGTCGCATCCCGACATCTATGCGGTCGGCGAATGCGTCGAGCATGACGGCCAGACCTTCGGCCTGGTGGCGCCGCTGATCGAGCAGGGGAAGGTGCTGGCTTCAGTGCTTGCCGGGAACGCAGAAGTCGCTTTTCGGACTTCGATTACAGCGGCAAAGCTCAAGATCATGGGCGTGGATGTCTTCTCGGCGGGCCTTACGGAGGCGAAGGCCGGCTGTGAAGAAGTCCGGTTTGAGGACCCGGCGCTTGGCATTTACAAAAAACTGGTCCTGAAGAACAACCGGCTCGCCGGCGTCATTCTCGCCGGCGACGCCAGCGACAGCCACCGCTATATGGAGTGGCTGCGCGAGGGAACCGATCTCACGGCGAAACGGCGGCAATTGCTGTTTCCCGATCCGGCGCCGGATCACGGCGCCAGTATTGCGCAGATGCCGGACAGCGAGACCGTGTGCGGATGCATGGGCGTCACTAAAGGAGCGATCATCGCGGCCATTCACGAGCGCGGCATCTGCACCATGTCGCAGCTGAAGGAGTGCACGCGCGCCTCCACGGGCTGCGGAAGCTGCTCGCACGCCTGCGAGAGCCTGCTCAAGGCCGTCGCGCCGGGTTTCGAGGAGGAGGGCAAGAAGACGATCTGCAAGTGTTTTCCGTTCTCCTACGATCAGCTTCGCGACATCGCGCGATCGCAGCAGTTGCGCAGCGTGCAGCAGATTATCGAGATCTACGGAAACGGGCAGGGCTGCGAGATCTGCAAGCCCGCGCTGAGCTACATGGTGGACATGCTGTGGTGCGGCGAGCACGAGGAGGACCGGTCGGCCCGGTTCATCAACGATCGCGTACACGCGAATATCCAGAACGATGGTTCGTTCTCGGTCGTGCCCCGGATCCGCGGCGGCGTGACCTCTCCGGCCGAACTGCGCAGGATTGCAGACGTGGCGGAAAAATACAACGTTCGCATGGTCAAGATCACCGGCAGTCAGCGCATCGACCTGCTGGGCGTAAAGAAGGCCGATCTTCCGAAAATCTGGGCCGATCTCGGCATGCCTTCGGGGCAGGCGTACACAAAGGGCGTGCGGATGGTCAAGACCTGCGTGGGAACGACGTTCTGCCGGTTCGGAACGCAGGATTCGATTGCCGCCGGCGTCGAGCTTGAACGGCGGCTTGAAAATCTGTTCACGCCGCACAAACTGAAGATGGCCGCCGTCGGCTGTCCGCGCAATTGCGCAGAGGCGACGGTGAAGGATATCGGTCTGGTCGGCAACGAGGGGAGCTGGCAGGTGGTGGTGGGCGGAGCCGCAGGGAAAACAGTGCGGCGCGCCGATCTTCTGGTGACGGTCGAGACAACGCAGCAGGCCATCGAGGCGGCTGAGCTGTTCTTCCAATATTACCGGGAGAACGCGAATTACCTGGAGCGCACCTACGACTTTGTGGAGCGCGTAGGCATTGAGAAAATCCGCCGCGATACGGTGTACGCGCCGGAAAATGTCAGGCGCGCAATTCTCGATCGCTTGCGCAAGAGCAAGGCGATCGCGCGCGATGCGTGGCTCGAGCGGGACGAGCCGGCGCATCCAACGCAGTTCATCCAGATCGAGCCCATGCCGCAACCGCTTCCTGCGGCGGCTCCCTAGCGCGCAGCGAAACAAAAACGAGGAGAGTGTATGCACAAGAAGCACTGGATTGCAATTGGCCCCACGACGCACATTCCGGTCCGCGAGGGCCGCGCCGTGCGGGTCGGAACGCGCGAGATCGCGATCTTTAATCTGGGTGGACGCTTTGTGGCCATCGATAACCAATGCCCGCATAAGGGCGGTCCTCTGTGCGACGGCATCGTGGCGGGGACCGCGGTCGTGTGTCCTCTGCATGGCTGGAAAATCGATCTGGCGGCCGGCAATGTCGTCAAGCCGGAGGTTCCGGTTTGCGTGGAGACCTTTCGTACGCGGGTCGACGAAAACGGAATCGTGTTTGTCGAGCGGCCTTCAAGGGAACTGGCGCTCGAAGACGGGGAGGTCGCAGCGTGAGCTGGTCCGGATTCCGTAAGGCTGGCCACCTCCCCACGCTCGCGGCATCCTTCCTGTATTTCGACGTCAGTTTCATGGCCTGGGTGATTCTGGGGCCGCTTGCGCCATACATTGGGGAGACGTTCCGTCTGAGCGCCACCGAGAAGGGCTTTTTCGTGGCGCTGCCGCTGCTGGCCGGCTCCTTTTTTCGGCCCCTTCTCGGGGCCGTGGGCGATCGTATCGGCGGACGGCGGGCCGGCCTCATCGGCATGACGCTCACGCTGATTCCACTGCTGATCGGGTGGCGCTTCGCGACCGCGCCCGTGAGCCTGTACCCGATCGCGTTTTTACTGGGCGTAGCAGGCGCCAGCTTCGCGGTGGCGCTGCCGCTCGCCAGCCGCTGGTTTCCACCCGAATATCAGGGTCTGGCCATGGGCATCGCTGGGGCGGGGAATTCCGGGACGCTGCTCTCGACCCTGCTTGCGCCGAGATTGGCGGCGGCAGTGGGCTGGCGCAACACATTCGGCTTCGCCCTGCTGCCGGTGACCGCGGCGTTGATCGTGTTTGCCGCGCTCGCTCGCGAGAGCCCGCGCCGATCAGCGGCCGTTACAGGCCGGGACTACTGGTCGGCGCTGAAGCAGGCTGATGCCGGATGGCTCTGCTACTTGTACTGCATGACGTTCGGCGGCTTCGTCGGGCTCGCAAGCTTCCTGACGCTGTATTTTCACGAGCAGTACGGTTTATCGAAGGTTCACGCCGGGGATTACACGAGCATTGCCGTCATCGCGGGGAGCTTTCTTCGGCCGGTGGGCGGCCTCATCTCCGACCGCGTCGGGGGATACCGCGTACTGCTTGCAGTTCTCGGACTGGTCGCCATATGCCTGTTCGCCATCAGCTCCGCGCCGCCCGTGACGATAGGGCTTTTGCTGCTTACGCTCGTCATGGCTTTGCTTGGCATCGGCAACGGGGCTGTGTTTCAGATTCTGCCGCTGCGGTTTCCCGACAAGGTCGGCATCATGACAGGCGTGGTGGGCGCGGCCGGCGGCTTCGGCGGTTTTCTGCTGCCGTCCTTGCTGGGATGGATTAAGGACCGCACGGGCCAGTACGGCGCTGGAATAGCGATTTGCGGCGCTGTGGCGCTTGTCGGAATGTGCGTCCTGCTGCGGCTCGGAGCGCGCTGGCGGCGCTCATGGACCGGACCTGCGCTGTGGCGCACAGGAGTGTTCGCACGCCAGGGCGGGCGAACCGGCGAGCGCGCGGCGGCGTGAGTCTCATCCGTGTTCCGCCGAGTCCAGGCCAACCTTGCCCCGAAACATGCGATACACAAACACGAAATAGCCGATGGCGACAGCCATTCCGATGCTCCACCAGACGAGGCCCAGCGACAAAGAAGCCGGACCCGCGGCGGCATTCGCGATGGTGATGCTGTTGGCGGGATCGCTGGAGGAAGCCAGCAGAACCGGGTATAGAGCAAAAGCTGCTCCGGCAAGCATGGCCAGGATGTACAGACAGGAGGAAAGAAAGGCATAACGCTCCTGTCCGGCGCGGCTGAAATAGAAAACGCCGAAGAGCCCGGCGGCGACTGCGAGCGGGATGATCCAGCCGGCGGGCCAGGCGCGATAGTTATGCAGCAGAGTGGGGCGAACCGACACGGTGGCGATCAGGCTGGCGATGCTGAGCACAACGACAACGGTCCACAGGCGGCCTACTGCGGCGCGCAAGCGCCGGTTCAGCGCGCCAGTGGTCTTCATGATCACGTACAGGGCGCCATGCAGGGTCAGGATCGCCGCTGCTGTGAGGGCGCAGAGCGCGGTGTACCAGTCCAGAGCGCCCGGGTTGGGACCGGGCCGAAAATCGGTCCACAGCGGGACGAAGAAATAGTGATCCGGCTGAAGCGGTACGCCCCGCAGAACATTGCCCAGCGCCGCGCCGAACAGGATCATCAGCAGCAGACTCGCGATCGAGAACAGGCCGTCGAAAAAATCTCGCCAGACCGCGTTTGCCAGATGCATGCGGAACTCGATGCCCATCGCGCGAAATACGAGCAGCCATAACACGATATTCAGCGGCAGATAGAAGCCGCTGAAGCTCGCCGCGTAGAGCAGGGGAAAGGCGTAGAACAGCGTGCCGCCGGCGGCGAGCAGCCATACTTCGTTTCCATCCCACACCGGCCCGACCGACTGAAGCAGCATGCGCCGCTCCTGCTCGGTGCGCGCTGCAATCAGGTGCAGGGCGCCTGCGCCCAGATCGAAGCCATCGAGCACCACATAGCCTGCGAGCATCAGCGCGACCAGGATGTACCAGGCTGTCTCCATGGCCGGTTATGCCGCTCCGCCGGATACCGTAATGGGCGCGTAGGATCCATGATCCGGCGCCGTCTCTGGACCACGATCAATCTGGCGCTGTATGAGAAAGATATAAAAAATCGAGAGCATGGCGTACAGCCCCATGAACCCCAGCAGCGTGAACAGCCCGTTCGCAGCCGATACAGTCGATGAATATCCTTCCTGCGTGCGCATCAGTCCGTAGACGAGCCACGGCTGCCGCCCGACCTCTGACGTGAGCCACCCGGCAATGTTCGCGATAAAAGGGAATGGAAACGCCAGCATCAGGATCCAGAGCATCCACCGCGCCTGGTACAGGGCGCCGCGCCACAGCAGGAGTGCGGCGAGCATCATCGCCAGGACAAACAGCGTGCCCAGCCCGGCCATGACGTGGTAGGCGAAATAGAGGAGCGGAATATTCGTCGGCCAGTCTTCTTTCGGGAAGTCGTTGAGCCCCTTAACCTCGGCCACAGGCGTGCCGTAGATGAGGAAACTAAGCAGCCTGTTCACCACAATCGGGTTGTCGATGCGCTGCCGTTCGATGTCGGGCTGGCCGATGATCACCAGCGGCGCGCCAATCTCGGTGCGAAATAGAGCCTCCATGGCGGCTGTGGTGACGGGCTGGTGTTTGGCCATGTAGCGCCCGTGGAGATCGCCGGTGGGAAAGATCTGCGCCGCTGACGCAACCAGCCCGGCAATCGTTCCCACGCGAACGAACATACGCCCATATACCTCATTGCGCTTGCTTAACAAATAAAATGCGCCGACAGCCGCCATCGAAAACGCGCCGGTAATCAGCGCGCCGCACATTGTGTGCGCATATTGGATCAACCCCCACGGATTGCTGAGCACGCCCCAGAAACTGGCGACCTCAAACGATCCGTCCTGTAAGCGCCGGTAGGCCACCGGATGCTGCATCCAGGCATTCGCCATGACGATAAAGAACCCGGAAAGCCAGGAACCCGCAAAAACGAGGAATGCAGCCCACCAGTGGCCGATGCGGCCAAGTTTTTTCTCGCCGAACAGAAACAAACCCAGGAATGCCGATTCCAGAAAAAACGAAAAGACGCCTTCCATTGCGACCGGCTGCGCGATCACGCCGCCCGTCATTTGCGAGAAGCGCGACCAGTTGGTCCCGAACTGAAACTCCATGGGGATGCCCGTCACCACGCCGGCGAGGAAGTTGATTCCGAAAATGCGCGTCCAGAATCGCGCGGCATGGTCATACGCCGGGTTGTTGGCGCGAAGCGCCAGCGTCTTCAGCACTACAATCAGCGGCGCCAGACCCATCGTGAGCTGGGGAAAGATGTAGTGGTATGTGATTGTGAACGCAAAATGAATCCGGTGGATGAAGAGCGCGTCGTTCATCGCATGCACTCGATTCCAGCTGCGGCCAATAAATACGGCTGCCGGCCCCAAAAGCGGCGGACGAGATCCCGGCCGCCCGTTCTTGGAGACGGATTTTCGACCCAGGGCGGCGGTATACGACCCGGCGACCATGGAGGCCGTTGAGCCGCGCTTTTGTTAGGATAGCGCCATGTCAACCAGGGGACCTGCTGTTTTCCTGCTCATCTTTCTCGCGGCGGCTTCCTGCTTCGCCCAGGGCACAACGTCCCGCCTTGTCGGGGTGGTCCAGGATCCGAGCGGCGGGGCGGTGGCGAACGCCACCGTCAGGCTCACTAACGAAGCCACCGGCGTGATGTTCACCACGACGACGACCTCCTCCGGCGCATACACGTTCGAAGCTGTCCAGCCCGGGCAGTACGAGGTGAGCGCGGAGGCGCCCGGTTTTCGCCGATTCGTCTCAAGGGACAACGCCGTCACCATCGGGCAGCCTACAACTGTGAACATTACGCTCGAGGTCGGCGCCGTCACCGAGTCCGTCAGTGTTAACGCCGTCGCCGAAGCTGTGCAGGTCAGCACGTCGGCCAATGTTGGCAACACGATCGAAGAAAAGACCATCAAGGACTTGCCCATTGTCGGGACGCGCGGGCGCAATCCGCTGTCGCTGATTGATCTTCAGCCTGGCGTTATTGATACGCCGGCCATTACCGGCGGCGCGGTGGTGGTCTTCGGCGCGCGCGACCGCGCCTGGAACTTTACGCTGGACGGCATCGATAACAACGAGAGCAGCAGCGGCGGGTCGAATTTCGCGCCCCTTCGCACCAACCCCGATTCACTGGCCGAGTTCCGCGTAATCACTTCGAATCCGAGCGCAGAATACGGCCGCAGCAGCGGCGCCCAGGTCGCGATGATCACGAAATCAGGCTCCAATGAGTTCCACGGCGGTCTTTTCGAGTTCTACCGCACGCCGCGCTTCAACGCGAACGAGTGGCAAAACAACTTCAATAGCATCGGAAAGAGGCAGTTTCAGCAGCATATCTTTGGCGGCGATGTGGGCGGACCGATCGTAAAGAACAGGACGTTCTTCTTCGTCAATGTTCAGGGCCTGACGGCGCTGTCAACGTCAGCGGTGACGCAGATGGTGTACACCCAAACCGCAAGGCAGGGCCTGTTCCGCTATGTCGTGGGCGGTCGCAACAATCCGGCGGGATCGCCCGGCGCATCCGTGGATGCGAACGGAAATGTACTGCCCGGCTTGAACGTGGCGACGTATGACATCGTCGCGAATGACCCTCTGCACCTGGGCCTGGACAAGACGATACAGGGCCTGATGAACTCGTCGCCGCTGCCGAACCGGTTCAACGTCGGCGACGGGCTGAATATTGCGGGTTATGCCTTCAGCGCGCCGAGCCATGAGCGGCAGCACGATATTACCTTCAAGATCGACCAGATCATCAACGCGAAAAATACGGTTTATGCCCGCGTTTCCTGGGGACAGCAGAACACTTTGTGCGATAGCGCGAATGGCGGCCTGGAGCTGTTTCCCGGTACGGGATGCCAAGTGAACACGAATCGCGATCCGAAGAACATGGCGTTCAACTGGCGTTGGAATCCCACGCCCCGCCTGACTAATGAAGCCGTGTTCGGCCTCAACCAGTTCGGCTTCGTTTTCGACCAGCCGCCGGCGGGATTGGACAAACTGTCGCTGGTCGGTTATCCGAGCACGCCCGTCGCCGCGCCCGCCGCCGACTTCGGCAACTCGCGGACGCTGAAAACGTGGCAGATCGTCGACAATTTGGCGTACCAGGTAGGCAGCCATGCGCTGAAATTCGGAACCAATCTGCGCCTTGGCCGCGAGATCGACGCGCGCGGCAGCATCGCCGGATACAACGCCACCACAGACGTCTACTTTAATGCCGATATCAACAATTCGGCCTTCAATATTCCGTCGAATATCAATGCCGCGAACGACCTGCCGAATCTGCAGGCGGCTATTAACTTCCTTCTGGGGCGGGTCGGCGAACTGCAGCGCGGATTTGCGGCGCCGGACGGCAAGAAGTTTGTGACCGGGCTGCTGCCGTACACGGCGCACTGGAAAGAGTACGATTTCTACGCGCAGGACTCGTGGAAACTGCGACGCAACCTGACCATTGACCTCGGCCTGCGCTGGGAGATCAAGATGGCGCCGACTTCGGATAATGTAATGTCGCATCCGAATCAGCCGCTGGTGTTCGGCGCGCCGCCGACCAACACGGCGCAGTGGGTCAGCGGCTCGCTATTCCGCAACAGCTACGGCAACCTGGGACCGTCGATCGGATTCGCGTGGGATCCGTTCGGAACCGGCAAGACGTCGATCCGCTCGAATTACCGCATCGCCTACGATCGCGTGAACTCGTTCCTGTTCTCATCCCAGGTCTTCAACAGCATGCCCGGATACGTGTACGGCTTCGATGACAAGACCGTTGGCCAGACGGATACGCGGCTATCGACGATCAAGCCCGTGCAGCCGCCGAATGTCGATCCCGCGAGCTTGACCAAGCCGGCGCCGTTCTCAAGTGGATCGATCTCCGTGGTTGACCCCAACCTGAAGTTCGCGACCACGCACGAGTGGAGTTTCAGCATCCAGCGCGAGGTATGGACCGGCGGCGTATTCGAGGCGGACTATATCGGCCGCCGCGCCTACCATCTGCTTGGCGCCTATGATGCGAACCAGCCAAACCTGTTCGCTGCTGGCATGCTGGAGGCGTTCGACATCGTGAAGGCGGGCGGGCAATCGGATCTGCTGAACCGCCTGTTCGCCGCCGATAGCCGCATCACAGCGGGCAGAACGGCGTCCGACATGATCCGCGCAAATTACGTAAGCCAGTTGAACCTCAACAGCTACGCGGCCATCCTGAGCTCCCTCGGCCGGCGCGTGCAGGGGTCGGGCGCGAATGCGCAAAATGTGACCGCGCTTTCTGGCGCTGGGCCGTTCGCGGTGATTCCGTTCCCGCAGTTTTCCGGCGCCGTCAATGTTATTGATTCCAACGATTTCTCGACCTATCACGGTCTGGTGCTTCAGTTCAGCCAGCGCTACCGGAATGGCATCCAGTTCCAGATGAGCTATACGTTCTCGAAGGCGCTGGCCACGCGCGACTTCGACCCCACATTCACGGTGGTTGGCACTCAGAACTCGCAATCGGCGACCTCGACGCCCTTCGACCTGTTCAATCGCAAGCTCAATTACGGCGAACCGCAGTATGACCATCGCCACGCCTGGCAGGCTCACGCAACCATCGAACTGCCGTTCGGCCGGGGCAAGCGGTTTGCCAATGCGCTTCCGGGCGCGCTCGACCGCGTCGTTGGCGGGTGGGAGCTGGCGCCGATTTTCACGTGGTATTCGGGCCGGCCCATGACGGTCTTCTCCGGCGCCAACACATTCGGCAGCGTGGTGCAATCCACAATGAATTGCGACGGATGCTCCCGCAACCTGGGTCATGTTCAGGAGTACAACGGCTATATCTGGTTCTTCAATCCGGATACGGATAAACCGAAGTTCACCGCGCCCGGCCCCGGACAGCTCGGCAGCACCGGCAAAGGCTATTTCATCGGGCCGCGATTCTTTGACATCGACGCGGCCTTGCTGAAACGAATCCGTTTCACGGAGACGACAAACCTGGAGCTGCGCGCCGACGCGACCAACATTACGAACACGCCATCGTTCGGGTTGCCCACGCTGACCTATACGTCATCGACATTCGGCAGGATCGGCGGGACGGTGGAGAGCGCGTCGCGCAAGTTCCAGCTCGGGGCCAAATTCAATTTCTAGGGCCGCCAATGAATCCAAGGGGAAATGTCGCGTTTATTCGCGCGCCTGCGCAGCCGAGCGCTTGCCGGGACAGCCGCGTCATACAATGGCTCTGCCCATGATGCTCCGACGCCAATTCGTCGCTTCCGCGATCGTTGCGCCAGTACTTCGCGCCGCGAAGCCCCGGGTTATCCGGAATATTACACGCGACGGCGCCGTCAATAATCCGTACGGCTTGAAAATCGGGCCGGACGGCGCGTTGTACATTTGTGAGATCGGAAACCATCGCGTGAGCCGGCTCGATTTGAAGAGGCGTGAAGTCGTCGAGTTGATCGGCGGACAGAAGGAGCCTTATGAATTGGTCTTCGATCACGACGGAAACCTCATGTTTGTGGACATGCCGGCGCACAGTGTGCGCCGGTTCGACAGGAAGACCGGCGCCGTGACCACCATCGCCGGAACGGGCGATCCGGGATTCAGCGGCGATGGCGGCCCCGCGACGAAGGCGCAGCTTCACAACCCGCACAGCATAGCGCTCGATCGCGAAGGCCGCCTGCTGATCTGCGACATCGGCAATCATCGGATCCGGCGGGTGCGTCTGGATACAGGGGTCATCGATACTTTTGCCGGTACGGGCGAGCGGGCGCCGTTGCGGGATGGCGCCCCGGTGGCGGGCTCCCCGCTGAACGGGCCGCGCGCCATCGATTTTGATCGAGACGGGAATCTGTATCTGGCGCTGCGCGAGGGCAACGCCGTGTATCGCATTGAGGGCGGCCGCTTCCACCACGTCGCGGGAACAGGCGAGAAGGGGTACACGGGCGACGGCGGCGATGCGCGCCGGGCGCAACTGTCCGGTCCCAAGGGGATCTCCTGCGCGGCCGACGGCAGCGTGTACATCGCCGACACGGAAAATCACACCATCCGCCGTATCGATTCGCACGGCATCATCGCCACCGTGGTCGGAACGGGCGAACGCGGCAACGGGCCCGCGGGAGATCCTCTGAAGTGCCGGTTGTCGCGCCCGCACGGAGTCTATGCCGACAAAAGCGGCGCGGTGTATATCAGCGACAGCGAGGCGCATTGCGTGCGCCTGCTCGCATGACGGATCTGCCCGCGCGCCCAGGCGTTTTGTAACTCTGTTGTTGGCGCGCTAAAACAGTGACATGACGCGGATCACTGTCACCTGTTTTCTCGCTGCGGCGTCCCTCACCGCTCAGGATTGGGCCCGCGCGAATCTTGAGAAATCACCCCGTCACCGCGAGTGGGTTACGGTCAAGCACGATGGCCGCGCTGTTGAGACCTTCGTGACCTACCCGGAATCCAAAGACAAAACGCCCGTCATTGTCGTGATCCACGAAATTTTTGGCATGACCGACTGGGTGCAAGACGTTGCAGACCAGTTCGCCGCGGCCGGCTATATCGCCCTGGCGCCTGATCTTTTGTCCGGTATGGCGCCGAACGGAGGCCGAACGCCGGATTTTCCGCCCGGCGGAGTGGGGCCGGCGATTGGGAAACTGAATCCGGACCAGATTACCGCCGACCTGAATGCGGTAGCTGATTTTGGCCTCAAATTGCCGGCGGCCGCGAAAAAGCTTTTCGCAGCCGGCTTCTGCTGGGGCGGCGGCCAGTGCTTCCGGTTTGCAACAAATCGTCCGGACCTTGCGGCTGCGCTGGTGTTCTACGGCCCCCCGCCGGATAAAGATGCGATGGCGCGGATCAAGGCGCCTGTATTCGGATTCTACGGCGGCAACGACGCGAGAATAAACGCGACGATTCCCGCCACTCGCGAGCAGATGAAGGAGCTTGGCAAGACCTACGAACCGGTCATTTACGAAGGCGCGGGACATGGATTCATGCGTGCCGGCGAGGCGCCCGACGCCAGCGCTGCGAACGCCAAGGCCCGCACGGAGGCGTGGGCGCGCGTCAAGAAAATTATGAGCAGTTATTGATCGCGGGCGCCCCGGCTCGCGAAAGTCTGAGTTGGAACGACCGCGGCGTTCGCGTTGAACTTGTGCCGGAGCGACGGCCCCACTACAATGGCGAACGCTGGGTCCCGGTCGTGTTTCGATCCGTACCGGTAATCCTCCGGCCGGGCGGTTGCGCAACGCGTCGGGTCCCAGCGCCCTCAGCATCGTCAGGCAAAGTGACGCGAGAGAATTGTCGGATTCTACCCAAGATGCTGATTCTAAAAAAGTTTTAGTCAGGACTTCATCGTCCGCCGAACCTGCAACCGGACCCAACTCCGCCAGCCTGACTGTGTGAATCTCACTTGCGTGATTTCAAACATATAGTCGGGAATGTTCGGTTTTTTCTCACGAATCGGTGGTGGGAGCCGCCCGTCGTGGGTATTAATTTGTAAAAAAAAAAGACCTCAACGCGCGACGGCCGTCCGGTCCACGCCCAGCTTCTTTTGCATCGCTTCCAGAGTCACGCCCTTCGTCTCCGGATAAAACGCAAGCACCACTAAAAACTGGAGAATCATCATCAGCGCGAAGAACACAAAAGGCCCCGCCGCCGAATGCGCAGCCAGCACTGGAAACACGCCGGAAATCACCGCGTTCATGAACCAGTGCGTGAAGCTTCCAAGGCTCTGCCCCTTGGCGCGGACGCTGTTTGGAAATACCTCGCTGAGATATACCCAGATAACGGCGCCTTGCGAGAACGCAAAAAAGGCGATGAAGCCGACCAGCAGACCAACGAGCCAGCTTTCATGCGCGCGCGTCCAGAAGATCCAGGCGACGCCGGCAAGCGATGCCGCAGTCCCCACGGAACCGATGAGCAGCAGCGTCTTCCGTCCGATTCGATCGATGACGGACATGGCAACGACAGTGAACACGAGATTGGTTGCGCCCACGGCGACAGCCTGAAGGTCGCCTGAGACTTTGCTGAATCCGGCGCGCTCGAAGATATCGTTGAGATAGTACAGAATCGCGTTAATACCGGAAAGCTGGTTGAACATGCCGATGGACACGGCGAGGAAAATAGGGAAACGGTATTTCCACTGAAAGAGCGGCTCGGCGCCGGCTTGTTTGACTGCGCCGATGGATGCGACGATATCGGCCAGCTCGCCTTCGACATCCGGCTCGCCAATTTCGCGCAGAACCGCTTTGGCTTCCTCGCGGCGGCCGGCCTGAACAAGCCAGCGGGGGCTTTGGGGAATCCCGAAAAGCATTGCGAAGAACAGCGCCGCGGGAAGGGCCGATACTCCAAGTTTCCATCGCCATTCGGCGGCTTCGAATCCAGCCAGACCGATGAGGTAATTCGAGAGGTACGCCAACAGGATGCCGCACACAATGTTGAACTGAAACAATCCGACCAGCCGGCCTCGTGAGCGCGCTGGCGCAATTTCGGCGATATACATGGGGCCCAACACCGAGGAGGCGCCAATGCCGAGTCCGCCGATCACGCGGAACACGACCAGGGCCGGCCAGTTCCAGGCGAAGGCGCACCCGACGGCCGAGACGAAATACAGCACCGCCATCAGCTTGAGACAGGCTCGCCGGCCGTAGCGGTCGCCGGGAATTCCAGCGAACGCCGCGCCGACGATTGTGCCCCACAACGCGCTCGACACCGTAATGCCAAGCAGGGTAGGCGTGAGCGCGTAAGCCTCGGTCAAGGCGCGCGTAGCGCCTGCGATCACAGCCGTGTCAAACCCGAACAACAGACCGCCGAGGGCGGCGACAATGGTGCTGCGCAGCAGATATCGATTCAAGCGAAATCCTGTCTCTTGATGCTATCAGGCGCAGGAGAATGTGGGAGGCCGCTATCGCGGGAGAGCTTCCCAATCGAGGACGACAATGAAAGCGCTCTTCGCCTCGCTGCGAACGACAATCTTCTTCCAGCCATTCTGGGCGGCGGGGGACTCAAGCACTCGAACCTCTCCGGCGCGCGCCGGTTCGTAGACGTAGGCGGTGTAATTCCAGCCGTTGTTGGGGCCAGGCGACTCCGACCGTCCCGAGCGCTTCGGATCGTTGGAGTACACAATCATCCCGTTGTCCGTCAGTTCAGCCGGCCAGGCATGAATGCGGACGGGAACGCCAGGAAGCGCGGCGCTGACAACGCCTGAAGAACACTGGCGACCCTCGATAAACAAAACACTGCCTTTTCGCAGGAGGCCAGTCCAGATGATGCGGCCAGCGGCGGGGACGCCGGGCTGGGCCGGGTGCGCGGGCAGGGGGGTAGGGCTGGCAGGCGGAGGCGGCGCGGGCGCCGGCGGAAGACTGACCGGCGGGGGAAAATTCAACTGTCGAACGAGCTGCGACACGTCGCCAGGATTCACATTCGGCGCCGGAGGCGGCGTCATTGCCACCTCGACGCGCGGCGCGGCTTCGGCGCGCCGATCCGCTGCGCCGGAGGGCTGCGGCAATTGCGACTGGTGCAACCGGGCGCGAAGCAGCGCCAGTTCGCGCTCCAGCTCTCTGACGCGATCTTGTGAGAGGGCCGGCGGCCCTTCATTGACTTGGACGCGGGCCGGCGCCAGGGTCGCCGCCGTTTCGTGCGCGGCGGACTCCGTTCGAGGCGGAATCGGCGGTCTCTCAGCCGCGGCGGCTCGCGACTGCTTGGCCGCGACCGGCCCGGATGCGTTCAACCAGGCCAGCGCCGCGGCGCAAGCCAGCGCGGCGGCAAGGCACAGCCCCGCGGCAAGCGCACGTCCCTTCCGGCGCGGCGGCGCAATCGCTTGCGTCCCCATTTCGGTCGCCGGCTGCGAATTCTCGCACGCGACCGGCGGCGAATCGCCTGGCGCAACATCGCGCTTGAGCTCGATGCGGCGCTCTGCAAACGGCGTATCCGGCCGCAGGATTCCGTCAAGGCCTCTGGCGAAATATGCCGCGGCTGCAGGCTCAAACTGAAAAGGCTTTATCACCAGGACAAAGTGCGCCGGATGCGTGAAACAGCGCAAGAAGATATCCACATCGTGCGGCGTCAGTTCGAGTCCGCTGCGCGTGTGTGAAACGTACCATCCTACCGTTTCCAAGCCTTGCAGCTCCGGATCCGAGCCCGGCGCCGATATCAGCGCCTTTAAGCGCTCTTCATCGGCCTCCGAAAGGCGGAACGCCGGACCCAACGCGTGGTCGCACTTGAGCTGGCGGGCGGTCTTGACCGCGATCTTCCCAGGCTCGCGACGACCGTATAAAACGCCGCCGATCTCCAGCCCGCCATGACGCAAACGGCACAGTCCGTCGAGCGCCTGCGCAGCCAGATCGACAAGGAGAGCCTGTTCACATTCGACCGTGTAAGAAAAGCTCGCGATCGCCGACGCCTGGTTGGCGCGCGACTCCGAAGCTGCGGCGGCCGTTCCCCCTGAGCGCGTCACGTGATTCAAATTAGATGCGTCGCAAGCCGGCACTGTGTCCCGGACCCGTAAAATGTCGGTAATGATTCACCTGTCTCGGGCGTCAAGAACCGAGGTGGAACTTACATCATCCGGAATCATACGATATGCAGCGGCGCTCTGCCTAGGGGCGGCGGCGTTCGGCCAGTCGCATGACGGACTTCGCGTGGTCGTTCTCGAAGGCAACGGCGCCATCAACAATATCGCGGCGCAACGGGCGCATGATCCTGTCGTCAAGGTGGTGGACGCAACGGGCGCCCCGGTAGCGAATGCAATTGTCACGTTCACGCTCCCGGCTTCCGGACCCGGCGGCGCATTCCTCGACGGGCAGAAAAGCGCAACTGTTCGTACTGGAGCGGATGGGATCGCCGCGGCGCGCGGGTTGAAGCCGAACAAGACGCCGGGGCAGTTCGAAATCCGGGTGGCGGCGTCCTTTGGGAGCACGACCGCGCGGGCTTCCGTGACAGAGACGAATGCGCTGTCGGCAGGCGACAAATCGCACAGCAGGAAGTACGTGATCATCGGCCTGCTTGCCGCCGGCGCCGCCGGCGGCGCGATCGCGGCGGCTATGGGCGGCAAGAGTTCCAGCTCGGCGCAAACGCCGCCCTCTTCCGCCGGGGGCTCCATCACTCCGGGCGCCCCGACCTTCGGACCTCCCAGATAGCATGGGCTCTTTCCGACACGTGCACCCGGCGCTAACCGCCGTATTTGCGGGGCTGCTCCTTGCCGGCGCGTCCCTTTGTCAGGACTCGACAGCAAGCGCCGGACCCATGCTTGGGCTCGTATTCGACCGTGCGGTCAAAGGAGTGCGGCCGATTTGGGGCATACCGGGTTCGGCGTTCTATGGCCCGCCGCTCGGGTTGGGCTTTAACGTCGCGCGGGCTGCCGTTGCTCAAAGCAGCGCATTGGTGACTTCCACCGATGGCGGCGTTTTCCTGGTGCGAATCAATGATGGCGCCGTCTCCACCTGGCCAATCGACGCTCCGGCGTCGCCGGATTCCATGGCGATCAGTTCGAACGCCGCCGCCGCGGCTCTTTACTACCGGGATCAGGGGGCGATTGCGCTGGTCACCCTCGGTGATCAGCCGGCGGTGACGAGCACCTTGCCGGCGCCCGGAGCGATTTCGAACCTCGCGATCAGCGATGACGCCAAAGCCCTCGCCTGCACTGAGACGTCCGATGCCGGCGACACCCTGGTGGCGATCGACGCCATAAGCGGCGCGCCCCGCAATGTCGCGCAGTCCGGCCATATCGCGGCGGCGGCCTTTCTTCCCGGCACTCAGGATGTTGTATATGCCGATGACAACGCCGGCGCGGTCTCGCTCGTCCGCGGGCTGCTCGCCGATGCGGTTTCCACGCCGTTGCTTGCGGGCGATCCGCGGATGGCTGGGCCAGGCGCCCTCCAGCCCTCAGCCAGCGGTTCCCAGGTTATTGTCGCCGGACCGAAGGATGGATCAGTCGGCATTCTGGATCTCGCCGGCGGCGATCCGGTATTTCTGAATTGCAACTGCTCCCCGGTGAACCTCGCGCGGCTGATTTCGAAATCGCTGTACGTACTGACCGAATTCCAGGACGGCGTTCTCTGGCTGCTGGACGCTTCCGCGCCTCGGATCTTGTTTGTGCCGCCGGACGCTGACTCGGCTTCGGGCGTGCTGCCATGAGACGCGTCCTGCTTCTGGCGGCTTGGTTCACGGAACTGCTTGCTCTCGGGGCGCCGAAGCTCCACATCACCCCGGCTCCCTTACCTGCCGCGACAGTGGGGGTCGCTTATTCACAAACATTGGCGGCGACGGGAGGCGCGCCGCCTTACCACTGGTCGGTGATTGCGGGCGCGCTGCCCGGCGGGTTGACGCTGCAATCCTCGGGGTCTATCACCGGCACGCCATCCAGTGCGGGAATGGGGGCTTTCACAGTCCTTGTGGCCGACAGCGGAGCGGACAGCGACGTGGAAGTCCTGACGCTGACGGTTAACGCCGCCCTTCAGATTACGACCAGCTCGCTGCCCCCTGGAACTGTGGGCGTGGCCTATTCACAACCGCTGGCGGCGACGGGCGGCGCGGGGACCTATACCTGGTCGATTGCGAACGGCTCCTTGCCGCCCGGACTCGCGCTCTCCGGCGCCGCTATCTCAGGCACGCCCAGCACTGTTGGCCAATTCTCATTTATCGTCAGAGTGACGGATGGAACGACGTCGGCGCAGCAACAATTCTCGATAACCATCAATTCGAGCGTCGGCATCGAAGCGGCGCTCACCATTGCCGGCTGCCCTTCTGGCGCCGCCGTCGCGGGACAGGCGTACTCGTCCTCATTGAGCGCCACCGGCGGCACTCCGCCGTATTCATGGTCTGTATCCGGCGGGCAATTGCCTCCGGGTTTGAACCTGAATCCGGGATCAGGCGTGATTACGGGAGTTCCGACGGCCTCCGGCCGGTACAACGTGACTTTCCAGGCGAAGGATTCCCGGTCCGCCACAGCAACGAAGAACTGCTCGATCAATGTCGGCGCGGCGCTTGCGATCACCACGACCTCGCTGGCGGCCGGAATCGTGGGCGCGCCCTATTCGCAATCGCTCGTGGCTGCTGGCGGGACGCCGCCCTACTCCTGGGCAATTACATCGGGCTCACTGCCCTCCGGCTTGTCGCTCTCCGGCGCGCAGATCGCCGGCACGCCTTCGACCGCTGGCCCATTTGCGTTCTCCGTGCGCGTCACGGATTCAGCGAACGCAACGGCCGACGCCTCCCTGTCCATCACTATCGGACCCGCTGTTTCGGTTGCCACCTGTCCGGCATCAACAGCCATTGTCGGGCAGGCATATTCGTCCTCCGCTACGGCGACCGGCGGTCAACCGCCGTATTCTTGGTCGGTCGCAAGCGGGCAATTGCCGCCCGGACTCTCGCTGGCGGCTTCCGGCGCTATTTCCGGCACGCCCGCGCAGCCGGGCAATTTCTCGTTCACCGTGCGCGTTGCTGACGCAAGTCTCGGCGCCGCCAACAAGGCCTGCGCAATTGCGGTCAATGCGGCGCTGGCTATCACTACCGGTTCGCTCCCGGGCGGCGCTACCGGCGGGCTCTATTCACAGCAACTGAGCGCCTCGGGCGGGACTCCGCCGTATACCTGGTCGATTGCGGCGGGCAATCTTCCGCCGGGATTGAGCCTCAACGGCGCGTCCGGCCAGATCTCCGGCGCAGCGACCACCGTCGGAACCTTCAATTTTACGATCCGGGTAACGGACAGCGCCGGTGCGCGCGCAGAAAAGGACGTTTCGATCAAGATCGTTGCGGGGATTGGGATTACGAGTTGCCCTGCGCCGGCCGCCACCGTCGGACGTCCCTACGGCTCTCAAGCCACCGCTTCAGGGGGTCAGCCGCCGTATGCATGGTCCATCGCATCCGGCCTCCTGCCAGCCGGTCTGGCGCTCGATGCAGGGTCCGGCGCGATCGCCGGATCGCCTGTCTCGGCGGGCAATTCCGATTTCGTGATCAAAGCTACTGACAAGAACGGCGCGAGCGCCACGCTTTCCTGCACCATCATGGTCCGCGGCGCGCTTGCGATTCCCATTCCGGGCGTGCCCGATGGGCTGGTCAATACGGCCTACTCGTACACATTAAGCGCCATCGGCGGCGCGCCGCCGTATTCCTGGTCGATCAGCGTCGGATCCTTGCCGCCAGGATTGACGCTCAGTTCCGCGGGATCGCTGTCGGGAACCCCAACTGCCGCCGGCGCGTTCGCATTTACGGTTCGGGTGCAGGACGCGGCGGGCGTCTTCACAGAAAAGCCGATGGTGATGAATGTGAGCGGCGGGCTTACAATCCCGGCCTGTCCAGCGTCGGTCGCAGAGGTCGGCTCGGCGTACGCCTCCGATGTAGCCGCGATCGGCGGCGCCCCGCCATATGCGTGGTCGATCGCGGGCGGCGCTTTGCCCGCCGGGATCTCACTCAACGCGGCCACAGGTCGCCTGAGCGGATCGCCATCCCAGGCCGGCGTGACAAACTTCGCGCTGGCTGTTGTCGACGCGGCGGCGAGGAACGCCTCGCGATCATGCGCCATTACGGTCGCGCCGGCGCTGGCAATCAGCGCGACCGCGTTGCCGGATGCGAACCTAGCCGCGCCATACTCCCAGGTGATCGGCGTCACTGGCGGGCTGGCGCCGTTCGTTTGGTCCACCTCCGCAGGATCTCTGCCGCCGGGTCTGTTTCTCAACTCGGGTACCGGCCAGGTCACGGGAACGCCCACTGTGGGCGGGTCGTTCTCGTTCACTATCCGGGTCAACGACAGCGCAGGCGCCCAAGTGACGCAGACGCTCACGCTGCGCGTAGTCGCGGGTCTGGCGATCACAGATTGCCCTTTGCCCGTCGCCACCGTCGGCCAGGCGTATAGCGGGGCTGCCGCGCTTCAGGCGGGAACCGCGCCGTTCTCGTGGTCCATTATCGGCGGCGCACTTCCCTCCGGACTTTCCCTCGACGCCGTAAGCGGCCAGATATCCGGCACGCCATCGACAACAGGCATATCCAGTTACGCCATCTCCGTCGCTGACGCGACGGGCGCGAGCGCTCTCCGCGCCTGCACTCTCACAGTTACAGGAGGAGCGCTCTCGGTATCGACGGCAGCGTCGCTTGCGCCTGCCATCGTGGGCAATCCCTACTCGGCCTCCCTCAATGCCAGCGGCGGCGCGGGGCCCTATCTCTGGTCGGTCGTAAGCGGCGCGCTGCCCGACGGCCTGACTCTCGATCCCGCCGGCCAGATTTCCGGAACTGCAACCAAAAGCGGCATGTATCAGTTCACCCTGAGAGTCTCGGATCAGACTGGCGGGAGTTCCACGCAGGCATTCACGCTGAATGTGCTTTTGGCGCCCGCGCCGTCGCTGTCTTTTACGGGCCTGTCGGATTTCGTCGCACCGGCGCAGCAGCCGACCTTCGATCTGACGCTCGACTCTCCCTACCCGGCCGCGCTCACCGGAGTGCTCACGCTGTCGTTCACGCCGGATGGGAGCGCAGGCGTCGACGACCCGGCGATCCGTCTCTCAAACGGATCCCGGACCATGAGCTTCTCCGTGCCCGCCAATTCGACAAAAGCCGTCTTCGGAACGCCGCTGACGGCGCTCCAGACGGGAACCGTCGCGGGCACGATTGAGCTCGACGTCAGTCTGCAAGCTAACGGCGCAGATCTCGGCGCAGTGAACGGTTCACGCAAACTGGTACGCATTGACCGGCTTGCTCCCCGTCTTACCAGCATCCAGGCGACCTCGACCGGGTCCGGCATTCAGATTCAAATCGTGGGGTATTCCACGACGCGCGAAATCACACAGGGAACCTTCCGGTTTACTCCGGCAGGAGGCGGAGCGCCTGTAGACGTTACCGTTCCTATGAGCGATGCGGCCGCCGAGTGGTTCCGCAACCCGGCATCGTGGAAATTTGGCGGCGAGTTTATGGTCACTCAGCCGTTTACGTTCCAGGGCGGCAGGTATTCCTCGGTCACCGTAACGCTCTCAAACGGACAGGGAAGTTCGGACGCCATTACGGCCAGTTTCTGAATCGCCGGGAGGTGAATGGCCAAAGGGGGGAAACTATAGTCTTTTTTCGTTGACATGTACCATAACACTAGTACACTAGTGTTGTAGTGCATGGGCGCTGGATTCCAATTCCGCCTGGATCTCCGCAGCGGGGTTCCGGCCTACCGCCAGATCATCGACCAGGTGTTGGGGGGCATCGCGGCAGGGCTGCTGCGCACGGGCGATCAGTTGCCGACCATCCGCCAGCTGGCGGTGGACCTGGCGGTGAATCCAAACACCGTGGTGCGGGCCTATCGCGAACTCGAGATCCGCGGCGTGATTGAAACGCATCAGGGAACCGGCGCTTTCATCGCGCAAAAAGAGATTCAGCAAAGCGAGGTGGAGAGGCAGCGTCGGCTCAACCAGATTGCGGGCGAGTTCGTTGCCCGCGCCGGCGCTGAGGGCTTCACCGTGCAGGATTTGATTGAGCGCTTGACCGAGATGTGCGCCGAGCGCAAGTGAGGAGTACCGTTATGGCTCAAAGCATCAACGTGATGGATTGGATGACCACCAGGTCGCGGCGCTCCCGCCTGAGCCGCGCTCAAGCTCCGAGCGGGATCGGCGTCGCCGTGTTCCTGATTGCGGTCGCCGCTGGCGCCGCGCTGGCGGTCTGGCGAGACAATCCCGCGCCGGCGGTCCTTTCGGGGATCATCGGGCTTTATTTCATGTTCGCCATCAAGGTGGCGAACCAGTGGGAAAAGGCTGTTGTGTTGCGCATGGGCCGCTATGTCGGGCTGCGCGGGCCTGGGCTGTTCATGATTATCCCGGTGGTGGATTCGATCAGCCAGTTCGTGGACCAGCGCGTTCGCGTAACCGATGTGAAGGCAGAGGCAGCGCTGACTCGCGATACGGTTCCGGTTAACGTGGATGCGATCGTCTTCTGGCTGGTGTGGAACGCTGAGAAATCGGTTCTCGAGGTGATGGATTTTGACGCCGCCATCAGCCTGAGCGCCCAAACGGCATTGCGGGAATCCATCGGCCGTCATGAGCTGGCGCAGATGATTACCGAACGCGAGACGTTGGGTCATGAGCTGCAACGGATTCTCGACGAGAAGACGAACCCGTGGGGCATCACCGTCCAATCTGTCGAAATCCGCGACGTGCACATCCCGCAGGCGCTCGAAGACGCGATGTCGCGGCAGGCGCAGGCCGAGCGCGAGCGGCAGGCGCGCATCATTCTGGGCACGGCCGAGACGGAAATCGCCGCGAAATTCAACCAGGCCTCAGCGGTGTACGTGGACAACCCGGTGGCTTTGCATCTGCGCGCGATGAACATGCTGTACGAGGCGATAAAGGAGAAGGGTTCGATGGTTATTGTGCCCTCCTCGGCGGTGGAGACTATGGGTCTGGGCGGACTGCTGGGGGCGAGCGCGCTGCCGCGGCAGCCGCAGTAGCCGAACGCTGAACACCCGCCGGCCGCGGTCTCGGGCGCTCCAGCCGTTAACCTGGGCGCATTCCGGCTTCTATAATCGAAAAGGTCGTTCAAGGAGCCGGGCATGCGAAGCCGGCGATGGTTGCCGTTGCGCTGCTTCTGTCTGACAGTCATTGGAACGTTGATCCTGATTGCCGCGAGCGCCTCCGCGCAGGGACTCGGGCCCTCGGACCTGTCGATCCTCCACACAACGCGTCGCGAGTCGGGCTCGGCTGCGGCATCCAACGTGCGCATCGACGTGAATCTCGTCCTGGTGCCGGTGACTGTGACCGATGCGGCAGGCAAGCCCGTTCTCGGTTTACCTCGAGAGGCGTTCCAGGTCTTTGAAGACGGCGTCGAGCAGCGCATCGTTCATTTCATGAATGAAGACGCGCCGGTTTCGGTGGCTATTCTGTTCGACGCCAGCGCGAGCATGGAGAAAAAGATCGAGCAATCCCGCCAAGCCGCCGCGCGCTTGTTCAGGAACTCCATGCCCGGCGATGAGTATCTGTTGATTTCCTTTAACGATTCGCCGCGCCTGCTTGCGGAGTTCACAAATGACGTGGACGAAATGCAGGACCGGCTCGGGTCAATCCGCCCGCGGGGCTGGACCGCGCTCCTCGATGCGATATATCTCGGCGTCAACCGCATGAAGAATGCTCGGAATACCCGCAAAGCGCTGTTGGTGATTTCCGACGGCGCCGATAATAACAGCCGTTTCACGGCTTCCGAGATACGGTCGCTGCTGCGCGAAAGCGACGTTTGCCTGTATGCGATCGGCATTCTCGGCGCGGGCGTCACCAAACGCAGTATGAAGCTGCTCTCCAGGCTGGCTGACGACACCGGGGGGCGTCTGTTTCCTGTCGCGAAGCTGTCTGACTTGCCGGAGGCCGTTGATCGCATGAATAAGGCGCTGCGCGATCAGTACGTCTTGGGCTATCGCCCGAGCAATGCGGAACGAGACGGCAAATACCGCAAGGTTAAGGTGAAAATCGGGGCGCCGTTCAACGCTGCGCCGCTCCGCGCCTCCTGGCGCACCGGCTACTACGCCCCCTACTGAGGTCCCCTAATACAAATCGGTTATCGAAGAGCTACGAAGAAGCTGGTACATTCATTCCAATTGTGACTCGCAGGGCTTGGATCGGGTTAAATCGCACGATCGTTTTTATCGCTGCTTCGGCCGCATGCGTCCCGCCGGCATCTGGCCAGGGCTGAGTCGCGGCGCGTCAGGGCACGCCCGGGTTAGGCGTGCTGGCAGAGAAGACATGCAGCCTTCAGGAGCGGCGGCGTCCTAAGCTGTGGACGGTGACGGTGGGCTACCGCTACCAGCCCTCCTTCCGGCACTTCATCGGCACCGTGGAACAGAAGCAGCGCGAGCTGAACCACACGCAGATTGAAAACATCTATCATCTGCTGGATTTCAGCGTCGAACGCCAGTTAACCCCGCGCTGGAGCGTTTTCGGAAGTCTGCCTGTGCTGTTCGCTCATCGCAATCAGCTCTATCCGCCGAGCGCGAAATACGTGGTGAACGCCATCGGCGATGCGAGCGTCGGCGCCCGCGCCTGGATTTTCAAGCCGCCGACGGAATCCGGCGACAACATTTCAGTCGGCGTGAGCCTGAAGATGCCGACCGGGAAATACAATGCGACCGGCCTCGCGGTGTCAGGCGGCCAGCAGATTATCGCCACAGCCGATCAGTCCATACAGGCCGGCGACGGCGGCACGGGGTTCGCAATCGACATTCAGGCTTATCACCGCACATGGTTCAACAGCGAGCTGTACTTCGCCGGCGTATACCTCTTCAATCCGAGAGACACCAATGGGGTCTCCACGTTCCGGCGCCTGCCCGGTGAACAGGTCATGTCTGTCGCGGACCAGTACCTGTATCGCGGCGGCATTGGACACGCCGTCCCAAAGGTGCGCGGCCTTGCGGTGAGCATCGGCGGCCGCATCGAAGGCGTTCCCGTCCGCGACGCCATCGGCGGCAGCAACGGCTTCCGGAGGCCGGGGTACGCGATTTCCATCGACCCCGGCTTCCTCTATGTCCGCGGCCTCTATTCGTTCTCCTGCAACGTGCCGTGGGCGGTGGAGCGAAATCGCAAGCGCAGCGTTGCGGATTACATGAATAATACGCATGGAGACGCAGCCTTCGCCGACTACTCCCTGATTTTCAGCCTCTCTCGCCGTTTTTAATGGCGAACCGCCGTAGCGATGACTGGAGGCGTACCACAGAGGACGCCATCGCGGTCTAAAGCGTTGGCATGCGTCTCGACCCCGCCCAGGACAACTCTGAGGCCCTTGCGGCCGACCCCTCCGACGAGGAGATCATCGCCGAAGTGCTCAATAACGATCCAGAAGCGTTTGCGTTTCTCCTGCGCCGCTACAACGGCCGCGTATACCGCGTTGCGCGATCCATCGTACGCGACGACGCTGAAGCCGAGGACATAGCCCAGGAAACCTGGGTTCGCGCATATTCGAACCTGGCTCGCTTTGCCGGCGCGGCGTCGTTCTCCACATGGATTTCCAAGATCGCCGCGCACGAGGCCTTCCTGCGGCTGCGCCGGCGCGCCCGCGCTTCCGCGCTTCCATTCCGGTTGCCGGCCCGCGAGCCGGCGGCCGATCCAGAAAGGGGCGTCTTCGGCAATGAACTGCGCCGCGTGATCGAGAAGGCGCTCGATGATCTCCCGCCGCAGCACCGGTCGGTGTTTGTCCTGCGCTGCATTGACCGGTTGAGCGTCTCGGAAACTGCGGACGTGCTCGGATTATCACGCGATGTTGTGAAAGCTCGCCTCCACCGGGCGCGTGGCATGTTGCAGCGATCTGTTGGCAGACAGGTTGGCCAACTCCCGCCCGATCTGTACCAGTTCCCTGCGCCTCGATGCGATCGTCTGGCCGCCGCCGTGCATTGCAGACTCGGACTCACCCCGCCGCGATCGCTGGTCAACAGGTTGTAAAAATTTTGTGAACAGTGGCGTCTCGCCGTCACCCTTGTGCCCGTGCTTACTCTGTAGCGGCGTAGGGGTGAACAGAAACATGTCGAAATTTGCCAGGCGGGCATTCTCGCTACTTCCGTTGACTCTAGCGTGCGGAGTGATCAGCATCCGGGTGGCGCCGCACGCGTATGCCAGCGAAGACCGCGTGGTTTCGGACGCGGAACAGATGATTTCGGAAGGACGACGAACCTTCCGTTTCGACACATTCGGCGATCAGCGGTTTTGGGGCGATACTCTGCGGCTGCATGAAGTCATCGAAGGCGCGAAGTTCGGCGGAACGGGCCCTGGCTTGAGTCCTGCCATGGCGCTCGCGCTCGGGCTGAAGGTCGATTCTCAGGCATTGCCGCAGGCTGTTCTGCAACAGCTTCGCGCCGGACGCGTGGACCTGAACGACTCAGCCACGACGCTGGCGTTATTGCGCTTGCAGGCGGTGGTCGGCCTGACAGGGTTCTTCAACTCCGACGGGAGCCTCAAATCCGTCGGAATCCAATGCGCGTTGTGTCACTCGACCGTGGATAATTCGTTCGCCCCGGGTATTGGCGTGCGGCTCGACGGATGGGCCAACCGTGATTTGAACGTCGGCGCGATCGTGGCGCTCGCGCCCAACTTACAGCCGGTGGCCACATTGCTCGGAACCGACGTCGCGACGGTGCGGCGCGTATTGAATGCCTGGGGTCCAGGCAAATTCGACGCAGAACTGTTTCTTGATGGCAAGGGATTCCGCCCCGACGGCAAGACTGCGGCGACGCTGATTCCGCCCGCGTTCGGCATGGCAGGCGTGAATCTGCACACATGGACCGGCTGGGGTTCGGTTACGCACTGGAACGCATTTGTCGCCAATCTGGAAATGCACGGCGCTGGCCGCTTCTTTGATCCGCGTCTGAACGATGCAACACGCTTCCCCATAGCCGCAAAGAACGGTTTCGCCGACCTGGCGCATATCGATCCCAATAGCGACCTCATCACCAGCAAGCTGCCCGCGCTTCAGCTTTATCAACTAGCGCTGCGCGCGCCCAAACCGCGGGCCGGACGGGATTTCGATGCTGCCGCCGCAAAACGCGGGGATGCGCTTTTCAGCGGCAAGGCGCGCTGCAACAACTGCCACGTCGAGCCGCTTTGGACGGAGCCGGGCTGGAATCTGCACAAGCCCGCTGAGGTGTGCGTCGACGATTTTCAGGCCTCCCGCGCCCCGGCGGACGCATTTGCGGGGTCCGGCTATCGCACGTCGCCACTGGCCGGCCTGTTTACCCATCAAAAAGGCGGGTTTTATCACGACGGTCGCTTTGCGACGCTTCTCGATGTGGTCAATCACTACAACGAATGCCTTTCTCTCGCCCTGTCGGAGCAGGAAAAAAGCGACCTGATCCAATATCTGCTGTCGCTCTAAGAGGGCGCAGAGGACAAGGCTGCGCCGCGGCTCACCGCAACGCCCGCTCGATGGCCGCCTGCGCCACGGGCGCCATGAGCGCGTATCCCTTTGCGTTCGGGTGCAGTCCGTCCTGCGACAAACCCTCGCGGAGCATGCCGCGATCGTCTGCGACTGCGGAATAGTAATCGGCAAACACAGCGTTCGCCCGGGCGGCGTAGTCGCGGAGCCATGCGTTCAGGCGCAGAATATCCGAGGGCGGACGCCTGCCGGTCTGTTTGCGCGCTGTGTAATCGCTGACCGGCGTCAGCGCGCACAAAACCACCTTAATGCCGTGAATTTGCGCGAGCTCCGTCATTGCCTGAAGATTTTCCTCGACCATGGTCAGCGTCTGGGGGCCGGTGTTGCGCGCGATATCATTGGTGCCCGCCAGGATAATCAGCGCCGCAGGTTTAAGGTCGATCACGTCGGGGAACAGGCGCACCAGCATCTGCGCCGTCGTCTGCCCGCTGATGCCGCGGTTGACGTACGGCTTCCCAGGAAAATACTCCGCCAGATTCCAGCCGTCTGTGATTGAATCGCCGAGAAACACCACGCGGTTCGGATCGGCCGGAAGCGATTTCAGCCGTTCGTTATCGGCGTGATACCGTCCGAGCTGATTCCAGTCCTGAAGCTGATCGGCGAGATTTTGCGCCGCCGCGGCAAGGCAACAATTGGCTTTTGGCGGATTGTACTCCTCCACCAGTTGGGCGCGCGCCGTCAGGGCGGCGGCGAGTGACACAAAAACGCGGAGTGTTCGCATCGTTCCTCCGCACATTTTCGCTCAATTTACGGGGGTGAGCCGCGTTTCCAGCAAGCCGCCGCCATTTTGCGCCCCCGCATCCCGGCGCGCGAGGCGGCGGAGCTTCGGGCGCAACAGACGGGCTTGCCCAAATCCGGCGTCGGAATCGCTCTCAGACCGCACGGAATTGAGGATCCGTGGGCCGCATACGCATCCACCGCCGCATGCGAAAAGCGAGGACCAGCATGAGCGCTCGAACGCCACGGCGTAGGCCCCGATCCACAATGCGATGGCCAGCGCGCCCGCGAGCGGAGCAGCGGCGAGAAACAGCCCGAATAGAATCGACAAGGCGCCCAGCGTAATCAGGGCCCATTCGCCGCTGATGATCCGCCGCAGCCGTAGCGCCGCAGCGATTTCCAGAATGCCGGTGACAATCGCCCACCCGGCGATCAAAAAGATCAGGGCCGCTGCCGTGATGGCCGGCCACAGGAAGGTCACGATTCCGGCTGCAATCCCCACTACGCCCTCAACAAGCAGCGATCCCCACCGACCGCCTCCATCGGGCGTGCGCAGCGCCGCAACGATGCTGAATGCGCCGTCCACCAGAGCGTAGGCTGCGAACCACAGAACCAGCACAGTGATGGTGACGCCCGGCGCAAAAAACGTGAGCAGCCCGAAGATAATTGCGGCCAGGCCGCGTATGGCGAGGGCCCACCAATGATGTCGGAGAACAAAAGACATGCGCTGCTTTCCCCCATTGTCCACTTTATGCGCCGTCAGGCGACCCTGTTCGCCGTAACCGTGAGTTGGAGCGCTTGAAACATCCATCGCCGTCATGAAATGCTCGTGAGGAATGCTACGAACAGCTTTGCTTCTTGCTCTGTCGGTCCCGCTTGCCGCTGCGACCCTTGACATGCGCAATGCCGTGATCTCGATTCCGGCGGACGCCTCCACTCCGGAGCGAAAGGCCGCCGCGATGCTCTCTGAGGAAATCGAAAAGCGCACCCAACTGCGCCTGCCCGTAAGAACCGCCCAGTCTGGCCAACCAGCGTTTGTTCTCGGCCGCGCTGACCAGCTCAGGCGCGGCGCCGGCGGCAAGGCGGAAGGCTTTTCAATCAGCTCTTCTGCGGCCCCCCCTGGCGTGGTCACGGTTGCGGGCAATGACGATCGCGGCGTCGTGTTTGGCGCGGGGTATCTTCTGCGTCATCTCCATATGGAGCGGCAACGTCTCGAAATTGACGCCGGAATGAACATCACAACCGCGCCGCGAGTGGCTCTGCGCGGCCACCAGCTTGGATACCGCCCCAAAACAAACGCATATGACGGCTGGTCTGTGCCGATGTGGGATCAGTACATCCGCGAGCTGGCGATCTTCGGCGCCAACGCCATCGAACTGATTCCGCCGCGCTCGGATGACGCGGCCGACAGTCCGCATTTCCCGCTGCCGCCGATGGAGATGATGGTTGAAATGTCGCGGATTGCCGACGAGTATGGACTCGACGTATGGATCTGGTATCCCGCGATGGATCGCGATTATTCCGATCCAAAGACGGTCGAAGCGGCGCTTGCGGAGTGGGCCGAAGTGTTCCGCCGTCTCCCCCGTATCGACGCGGTGTTCGTTCCGGGCGGCGATCCCGGCCACACCCAGCCGAAATACCTGATGGCGCTGCTTGAGAAGCAGACGCAGAATCTGCGGAAGTATCACCCCAAGGCGCAGATGTGGATGTCGCCGCAGAGTTTCGGCAAGGAATGGATGCAGGAGTTTCTCGGAATTCTGAAAACGGAGCCTGGATGGCTAGCCGGGATTGTCTTTGGCCCTCAAAATATGGACAGTTTGCCGGAGCTGCGCGAGCGCGTGCCCAAGCGCTACCCGATCCGTTTTTATCCGGACATTACGCACAGTATTCATTCGCAATATCCCGTTCCTGACTGGGATTTTGCATTTGCGCTCACCGAGGGCCGGGAAACGATAAATCCACGTCCGCTCGATGAAGCGGCCATTTTCCGCGCCTTTCTTCCGTACACAATCGGATTTCTCACCTATTCAGAAGGTTGTAACGACGACGTCAACAAGTTCGTATGGAGCGGGCTTGGCTGGAACCCGGACGCCAACATCAAGGACATTCTCACCGAGTTCGGCCGGTTTTTCATTGGCGAAAAGGTGGGGGAGGCGTTCGCCGACGGTTTGCTCGGACTTGAACGAAACTGGCGCGGGCCGCTTTTGTCCAATTCCGGCGTGGATACGACGCTGTTGCAATTTCAGCAACTCGAACGGGACGCTACGCCGCAGATGCGCGCCAACTGGCGGTTCCAGCAGGCCCTCTACCGGGCCTATTATGACGCCTTTCTGCGCGCGCGCCTGCTGGCGGAGACCGAACAGGAGCAGCGTGCGATGGGCGAGCTTGCGGACGCCCGCCGGCGGGGATCGTTGGTCGCAATTGCCGCCGCGGAAGGCGTGCTGGACGCCGATGCGCTCGATGAGCGCGGCCGCCAGCTGCGCGCCCGCGTCTTTGAGCTGGCTGAGGCGCTGTTCCAAAGCATCCGCATGCAGCTCAGCGTCCCGCGATATCGTGCGATCGCGCTGGGCCGCGGCGCAAATCTGGATGCGATCGACTTCTCGCTGAACAACCGCGCGTGGCTGAAGAATCGGTTCGCGGAGATCCGCGCCGAGGCCTCGGAGTCTGACCGGCTGGCCCGCATTGAGGAGATTCTGAATTGGACCAATCCCGGACCGGGCGGTTTTTATGACGATCTCGGCAACCTCGCCGGGCAGCCGCATCTGGTGCGCACTGGGGACTATGCGCAAGACCCGGAATTCCGGCGCTCTCCCCTGGTGGGATTCGGGGCGCGCCGCCCGGATCAGGGCTGGCGGGTCTCCTGGTACACCGACGCGGAATCTCTGTTCGATGCGCCCCTGCGGCTGCGGTACGCGGATCTCGATCCGGACGCCCACTATAAACTCCGGGTCGTGTATGCGGGGGACATGGCGCGCGCAAAGATGCGTCTGGTGGCCAATGGCAAGATCGAAATTCATGGCTTCATCGAAAAGCCGTTCCCGCCGAAGCCTCTGGAATTCGATATCCCGCCGGCAGCCACCCGCGGCCGGACGCTGGAGCTCGAGTGGACGCGCCCGCCGGGGCTGGGAGGGAACGGGCGCGGATGCCAAGTGGCCGAAGTGTGGCTGATCCGTGCGGCAGAGAGCAAGTAACGCGGTAACATGCGCCGTGGCGCTCACAGAGGTGCACGATTTTGCATCCCGATTGAAACATTTTTGCGCTGTTTTGGTTTAGGTGTGCGATACTGTACCGTAGAGAACTGAGGTTTGGACAACTCGCTCGCAAGCGCGCTTCGGAGGCGGTTAGTTTTCAAGCAGTAAAGGAGCAATAGCATATGTGGGACAAAACCAAGCTTGGTCCTGCGCCCCAGTCTCATCCGGGCGTGCCCCCGGGAGGAGCGGGGGGAGCGGCGGCGGCCCCGGCCCGCGCGCCGGAGCCAGCCTCGAAGGGCACAGCCATCGGCTCGGCCATCACCATCATCGGCGACATCTACAGCGAAGAGGACCTGTATATTGACGGCGAGGTTCGCGGCACGCTGGAAATCAAAGACAGCCGCGTCACCATCGGTCCCAACGCCAAGGCCGAATCGAATATTAAAGCTCGCGAGGTGATCATCTTGGGCCAGGTCCAGGGAGATATCGACGCCTCGCAGAAGATTACAATTCGCAAGGCCGGGTCGCTGGTCGGCAACATCCGAACCACCGGCATTGTGATCGACGACGACGCGTATTTCAAAGGAAGCATCGACATTGTCCGCAAGCAGTAGGACCGCCGCGATCCGGACGCCGCAATCGGGCGACTCGATGCGGCATCTGGCGGCCGGATAAACTTCCCCTATGCCCGAACTCACTACGTGGCGGAACCCGGTCCGCGCCCGCCTGGAATCCGGCGAGCCGGTCATGGCCGTCACGCTCACGACCAACAGCATAGAGACTGCGGCGCTCGCCGCTACGCTGGGGTTTCATCTCTTGTGGGTCGAGATGGAACACTCGCCGATTACGCTGGAGACGCTCCGCATGATTGTGCTTGCCACGCGCGGCCTTCCCGCCGCGGTCTTCGCGCGCGTGCCGGTGAGCGAGGCATGGACCGCCAAGCGAGTCCTCGACCAGGGAGTCAGCGGCGTAATCTTTCCTTTTACCTCAACGCCGGAGCTGGCCGCGCGCGCCGCCCGGGCCTGCCGCTATCCGCCGGCCGGATGCCGCGGATCCGGCGCCGGCTTGGCGATGTTCTGCTGGCCGGACCAGGGTTCCTATTACGACTCCGCCGATGAAAACGTGATGTGCGTCACTGTCATCGAGGAGGCGTGCGCGGTGGACCGCATCGACGAGATTGCAGCCACCCCAGGGGTTGACGTTTTGTTTATCGGAACCAGCGACCTGTCGTTTTCGCTCGGCCTTCGCGGACGGCAGAACGAGCCGCTGCTTGACGAAGCCATCGCCAGAGTTGTAGCCGCGGCCAAAAAGCACGGCAAGTTCCTCGGCCGTCCGGCAGCAACCGCCGCGCTCGTCGACCGCTACCGGGAGCAGGGCTTTCAGTTTTTCCAGTGCCTGACGGAGCTGGGCCTTCTCCGGCTTGGCGCAAAGCAACTGCTGGAGCCGATGGGCATCAGCGAGCCGGTGCGTGAGCAGCGGCCGGCGCTGTATTAACGGCCGCGCTTTCCCGCAACAGGCCGTGAAGCGGAGCGCCGTCGCCGCCTCCGGCCGGCCTGCGGCGCTTCAGCGATGGCGAGGCCGCACGCGCAGCTCTGACTTTGCATCAATGCGCCGGAATTGCATGGGAAAACTCCGCCCCACGTAATAGGCATCCCACTGATCTTTGTAATGTCGAGAAAGAATGTGGCCCGATTCGCCGATCGTGACGTTGTTCAACGATCCGTCCAGGTTTGAAAGATCGACCACCATGCGCATCGAGGGTCCGAGCGTCTGAGTTGTCTGTTTGACGGTGGTCGAGGATCCGCTCATGGGCGCCGGTCCGACATTGAAGTAGCGTCCGAGGAAGGGAATCTGGCTGTCCACCGGTTGGATGATCGAGAGCAGGTTGTAGTGGCCGTAGCGCCAGCCCCTGACGTTGCTGCCCTGCCGTTTCGCGCCCTCCTCCAGGCCATCAGCAAGGCACTGGATCAGCATGCCTTCCCAATCCGAAAACCAGCCTGCCGGGCGCTCCCGCAAGAGCTTCTCGATCACCGCGGGCGCGATCTGATAGTCGTAGTTCCGCCCCTTGCCGGGGGAGGCCGCGTTGCCCACTGCGCTCCGCACTTGCTGGTATGTCAGCGTGACCACCAGGGCCGCTGCTGAATCCTTGTCCATCTGACCATCCCAGTTGCGCAGCAGGTCGATGGCGTCCCTCACCGCCGGATCCGACGGCTTTCGGCGTTCGTACGCCGCCGCCAGTTGTCGCGCGAAGAACAACGAAAATCCCGAGTAAACGTCCTTTTGCACCGTCAGCATCTCGGCGGGCTTCCAATTTGTGCGCCGGCTCAGCAAATCCCGGATCTGCCGCGCGCGGTAATAGGGCGCAAAGTTTCCGTTAACCGCATAGGGATAATCTGTGGGGAATGGATTTTGGTTCGCGGTCACAATGAGTCCTGAAGGCGGGTTGTAGTAGCTCGGAAGCTGCTCGAAAGGGATAAACCCGTCCCATTCGTAGTCGCCGGAGGCGCCGTCCACCGGAACATCACCGCTGTGATTGCGACGAATCGGCAGCAATCCCGCCGCGTGGTATCCGATATTTCCTTCAATATCGGCGTAGACAAAATTCTGGGCCGGCCCCGGGAACCGCATGAGCGCGCGGGTAAACTCGCTCCAATTGCCGGCGCGGTCAATATCGAGGAATGGAAACGCGAAGCCGTTCGGTTCGGCGGCAGCCCAGCGCAGCGCGTAGTATTTGCCTCCCTCGAGCAGAAAAACAGGGCCATGCCGGGTCACCCATGTCGTGACCGGCGCAGGCTTTTCGCCCTTTATGGCGATTGCCGTCGTTTCCGCGCGCGCCTGCTCCGTATTTCCGCGAAACAGGTATTGACCGGTCTGAGGATTCAACTGCTCTTGATAGAGATCCTGCACATCGTAGTGCAAATTTGTCACCCCCCAGGCGATCCGCTCGTTGTGGCCGATAATCACGGCGGGCAATCCCGGCAGCGAAGCTCCAATGACGTTCAATCCTGGCGCTTTCACGTGCACCAGGTACCACGTCGACGGAATTGCGAATTCGAGGTGAGGGTCGTTGGCCAGAATGGGCTTCCCGCTTGCTGTCCGCGAGCCGGCGATGGCCCATGCGTTCGATCCGGGCGTCGGCTCAGGGCCCGTGCGCGGCGGAAACAGGTAATCCACCTTGGCTCGGTCTCCTGATTCGCGCATCGTTTGTTTCTCGATCTCGTAACGCCACGTTGTGGTCAGTATGCGAAACATCTGCAGTCCGGCGAGCAGACTGTCGACGATGCTCCACGGCCGCGGATCGTAATCCAGCAGGGCGAATTCGACGCCGTAATGCCCGCGATGCGTCTGAAGATAATAATTTACGCCGCGGGCGTAAGCCGCCAGTACGGCCAGATCGGGCGCCGGCAATGTCCGACAGTAGTTCTCGGCAAGGCGCCGCATGCGAAGACGATGAGTCTCCTCATCCGTCTGTAGCGCCCGCTTCCCGACGATCTCGGACAGATTCCCGCCGGCCAGGCGCCGCAGCGCGTCCATCTGCCACATGCGATCTTCGGCGGTGACATAGCCTTGCAGAAACATTGCGTCCTCAACCGAGGCGGCTGAGATATGCGGCACGCCGAGAGCGTCGCGCAGGATCGTCGCCGGCGCCGTAATCGGGGCTTCAATTTCGCCGGAAACTTTGGGAAGCGGCCGGTATGCGTACCAGTAAGCGGCAAACAAAAACAGAATCAGCAGAACGGCTATGCTCAGATTAATGACCTTTAGGATGCGCTGCGAAGACACTGCGACAATTCTATCGTCGGGGCGCAAGCCGCGCCGCACGGCGACGAATTAAAGCGGTGATGCGCGCTGGCGAGCGATGAATTTTGGCTACCGCATTTTGATCCTGCTCGCGATTCTGTTCGCCAACGCGTTTTTCGCGGCCGCTGAAGTGGCGCTGGTTTCGGTGCGCCGGTCCCGGCTGCGCGCTCTGGCCGATGACGGGCAGGTCGCGGCGCAGGCGGCCTTGAGCCTGCTTGAGAATCCAGAGCGCCTGCTGTCGGTGACACAGGTGGGCGTCACGCTGGCCAGTCTCGGCTTGGGATGGGCCGGCGAAGATACGCTGTTCGAATTATTTATCCGGCTCTTTCATCCGGTCATCAGCCCGGCGACGGAAGCCATCGTTCGGGGCGTGTGCTTCACGTTCGCTTTCCTGATGATGAGCTATTGCCATGTCGTCATCGGGGAAGTGACCCCAAAGAATCTGGCCCTGGATAAATCCGATCGCCTGGCGCTTCTGGTCGCGCCGGCGCTCCTGGTTTTTTACAAGTTCTCGGCGCCGTTCGTCATCGTGATCGAGCGGTCCGCCGCCGCGCTCTCGCGCCTGCTTGGACTGCGCGAGCACCGCCTTTCCGCCGGCCATTCGACCGAGGAGTTAAAATTCATCATCCGCTCGAGCCTCAAAGAAGGCCACCTCGAGCGATTCGAAGAGGATGCGATTCGAAAGCTGCTGGAGCTGCCGGAGCTTTCGGCGCGCGAGATCATGGTCCCGCGCAACGACATCGTGTCGCTCCCTGCGACGGCGACGCTCGACGAAGTCCTGCGCCAGGTGAACGAGCATAAATTCTCGCGAATTCCTGTGTATGACGAACGGCCCGAAAACATCATTGGCGTGCTGCATTTTAAGGACCTGATTCCGGTCTGGAGAGAGCGCCGGATGGCGCGCCAGCGAAACCGTCCCGAACGTCCGTTTCAGTTGCGGCGATTTTTGCGCAAACCGCTGGTGGTGCCCGAAACCAAGCCGCTGACGCAGCTCATCGGGGAGTTTTCCGGTTATCACACGCATCTGGCGCTCGTGGTGGATGAATTCGGCACGATCGTGGGACTCGTCACGCTGGAGGACGTGCTCGAGCAGGTGTTCGGCGAGATCGCAGACGAGCACGATGTGCGCCGGCCCGCGCCTTCGGTCACTGCGCCTGTCGTTGAGGTGGAAGGAACGATTCCCATCCGGGATCTCTCGACGATGTACGGGCTTGATCTGCCTACTGACGCCGGCTTCGAAACCCTGGCCGGCTTCCTGCTCTCCCAGCTCGGCTATATCCCGAAGGCTGGCGATCAGACCGCCTACGGAGACCGCCGCTTCACCATTCTTGAAATGGACCGGAATCGTATTGCGCGGGTGCTGATTGAGCGGATCCAGCCCGCCTCTGGGGTCGCCCCGGCGGCGGGCGGGCGCCGCACCGGCATGCGGCATGTCAGCGATTGACGAATGCCGCGCCGGGTCGTATCGATGCCGCAATGCGCACAGGCAAGTCCGGCTCGTAGCAGAACACATGCAGGCCGACGACCCGGTCCCCGTTGACCCGCATGACAGTGGTCAGCGGCAGGCGCAGTGTGGCGCCTGCATCCCATTCGGCGATCACGTCCGCTTCGATGACCGAGACGCCTTTGCGGGACCACATCGCCGCCACCCGATACGACACGGCATTGAATGACGCGAACACGCCTGCCAGCAGGCGGCGCGTCTGGTGCGTGCCGCGAGCCAGGATCGAGCCGCCCGCTGCAATGACTGCGTCGGAGCTCAAGCAGCCCATTGCCTCTTCGAGGTCCAGATTGGCGAACGCGTTCATTAAGCGGGCGGAAACAGCGTTCAGCGTGTTGTCCGAGTCGCTCACGAGATTGTCCAGACGACGGCCAGGACGCCGCCGTTGCGGACTGATTGTAAACGTATGTCATTTCAGAGCAACTTGCGATGCCATGCGGGTTTCATAGTAGGTGGAGAATTGCGCAAAATGAGAGTCAGATTCACCCTAATCGGATTGGCGGCGGCAGCCACCCTGGCGGCGCAAGGACCTGGCGGCCGGCTGGGCGGTTTCGGCGGTCCCGGCGGGCGCTTCGGAGCTATAGACCTCGCGCCGCATGGCGCGCCGGTGACAGGCGCGCCCTATTCCGCGCTGGAGACAACGCAGATGGTGCGGGCTCTGAGCGGCGGAAACCAGATTCAGCGCCAAGATCAGTCCAAGGTATATCGCGACAGCCAGGGGCGTGTCAGAACGGAGCATACTTTTACGCCTCCTCCCGGCGCGGCGAATCAAACCGCCCGGACGACGATTACGATTTACGACCCGGTGGCCGGAACCGTAACCGTGCTCGATCCGCAGAATAAAACCGCGTTCCAGCGCAAGGTGAACACGTCAAACCGGCCAACCAGCGCGCCGCGGACCAACACGAATCAGAATGTTCAAACCCAGGACCTTGGCACGCAGATTGTCAATGGCGTGAGCGCTACGGGCACGCGCACCACGCTCACCATCCCGGCGGGGGCAGTCGGGAATACGCAGCCGATACAGGTGGTACGGGAGGTGTGGACCTCCACGGATTTGAAGGTTCCCGTGCTGATTAAGATAACCGACCCGCGGTTCGGCGATACCACGACGCAATTGACCAATATCGTACGCGCTGAGCCGGACCCGTCATTGTTCCAGATTCCGTCGGATTATACGGTGAAGACGGGTCCGGCTGGACGGGGGCCGCGAGGCTGGCGAGCCAACCATTAGCCTGCTGAGTAGAGCGGCCGGCCGCCCGCCGGCGGGAGCCCGGCCGTTATACTCAAAATTTGCAACCAAAGAGAATTCTCCTTCGTCACTCGTGTCTCAGCCTGTCCATGTGTTTTAAAACCGGCATCTTTGGCGCCGCATTGTTGTGCGCGACCGCTGCCGGCGGCGTAGAGCCGCGGGTCAATGACCTTTTGAACTCAGCTCCGATGGCATTTGAACCGGCTGCGTCCGACTCGTCCAGATTTTTGGCGCGCGGGCCGCGATACGAATGCATCGTCAGCGCTGCTGAAGCCGAATTGAAGTCCCGCCACGGACGCCTGGCTGTGCGTTTGGAGGGCGCGAATCCTCTCGCGCGACTGGAGCCGCTGGATCGCCTCCGCTCTCAAACGAACGTGCTCCTTGGCAGCCGCCCCGCCGCCTGGAGGACGGGCATACCGAACTACTCGCGCCTGCGAGCTGTAGCCGTATACCCGGGCGTCGATGTGGCGTACTACGGCAATGCAGGCGCCCTGGAGTACGACTTCATTGTGCGGGCGGGAGCGGATCCCGGCCGCATCCGCATCCGCTTTACGGGCGCCAAGATGTCGCTCGAACGCAATGGCGACCTGGTTGGCGGCGAGTTCATCCAAAAGCGCCCGATCGCGTATCAAGTTGGAGCGGATGGAGAAAAGAGACCCGTCGAGAGCGCGTTCCGAAGGAACTCCGACGGCGCCTATAGCTTTACGCTCGGACCTTACGATCGCCGGCGCGAGCTGATCATCGACCCGCAATTGACCCTTTCCGCGTATTTCGCCGGATCGCTTCAGGACGTGGCGACGGCGGTGCGGCACGATGCGGCGGGATTTATTTACGTCGCGGGCTCGACCATGTCATCGGATTTTACGACAACGGACAACCCATATCAGAGCGCAAATGGCGGGGGATCGGACCTGTTTTTGGTAAAGCTCGACCCGAACGCGCCGCCCGGCTCCCAGATTGTCTATTCGACGTATGCCGGCGGTTCTGGCGAGGACGTGCTGAAGGCCATGGCGGTGCGGCCGGACGGAACGGTTGTACTCGCAGGCAGCACGAAATCGAGCAATTTCCCGATCGGCAACGGCGCGCAGAGCGCTTTGAACGGATCGTCGGACGGATTCGTGCTTGTGCTTGACCCATCGCAGGCAGGTTTGAGCGCGATCTTCTATGGTACGTATCTGGGCGGCAGCGGCGATGATAGCGCAAACGACGTCGCGGTGGATTCAAGCGGCAGGATCTATGTGGCTGGGTCGACGAGATCGAGCGATTTTCCCGTGGTCAGCGGCTATCAGACCGCCGCGGCCAGCAGCGCCGACGCATTTTTTGCGGTGATCGACACCACGCAGAACGCAACCGCCACCCTGATCTACTCCACCTACCTTGGCGGCACGGCGTGGGAGGAAGGCAACGCTGTCGCCGTCGCCGCCGATGGCAGTGCGTGGGTAGCCGGAGTAACCTGGTCATACGATTTTCCGATGACTGGCGCGCCTTACCAGGACGCCAATCACATCGGCGGCGATGCGTTTTTGGCGCACATCAATCCGGGAGCGGCGGGCGTCAACTCCCTGCTGTACAGTACCTATCTGGGCGGCGGCGATCTGGACGGAGCGCTACGGGTCGTAATCGATGCGGCGGGGCGTCCGATCGTGACCGGCTACACGCTGTCGACTGACTTCCCGGTGACGGCGAACGCGCTGCAGCGCAAGTCCGCAGGCGAGGCGGATGCCTTTGTTGCGATGATCGATCCGGCAGCGGGGGCATCTGGTCTGATCTACTCGACCTATTTTGGCGGCAGCGGCAGTGAGGTTCCACTTGGGATCACACAGGATGCCGCAGGCAATATCTATGTCACCGGCTATACGTTGTCGACTGACTTCCCGGTTACACCGAATGCGCTCCAAACGGCGCCCAACCCTCTGGGTGGTGAAAGCGGCTTTATTCTGCGGTTCAATCCTGCTCGCTCCTCACCGGATCTCTCGTCTTATGTCACCAGCAGCGGCACGCAGATTGGGGCGGCGGTGGATGTCACGTCAAGCGGCTGGATCTATATTGCGGGCTACAGCAGCGGACCGCTGCTCGATACGCTCGGGGGCGTCTCCAAGGGAACGAACCCGGGAGACCGCGATGGATATCTGTTTGCATTCGCGCCGTGCATTGCCTCCGTCACGCCCCCGACAGCCCAGTTCCCCGCCGCCGGCGGCGCTGTGTCCCTCACGCTCACGATCGGAGAAGGTTGCGCCTGGACAGGTTCAGGCGCGCCAGACTGGTTGACCCTTTCGCCTGCCAGCGGAGCCGGAGGCGCCACCATCACGGCGACGGCAAGCGCCAACGATACAGGCGCGCCGCGCACAGGTTCCATCGTGTTTCCGGGGATCTCGGTGGCAGTCACTCAACCCGCGCCCTAGCCAGCCATGCCGCCGACTCGGCGTTGTGGTTGATCCGCGGCGAAGAAGCACTGTTCAATGCGCCAGAAATACGGCGCCGGCGCGAGGCGGCAAATCGATGAAAAGCTGACCATTGCGGATTTGCGCCGTCCCCTCGCCGCCGAGCGCATCCGTCGCCGTAGGAACGGTCCACATATCTGCGGGTGCGTGGATGCGGGTCCGGCCTCGGCTGTTATTCAGCGCTATGAGCGCGGTGCAGCCAGAACCCCTTCGGACGTACGCATATGCATGGCCGCCGGCGAACACAGTAGACAGATCTCCGGCGCGCAGGCAGGGGTTCTGTGCGCGCAGATGAGCCAGCTTGCGGACATGCTCGAACACCGCGCTCTCATCGGCGGTGCGTCCAGAAGCTGTAAACGCGTTGCGCCGATCGCCCGGAAACCCGCCCGGAAAATCGCGGCGGTTGTCCGGATCAGGGCCGCCCTGCATCGCGATCTCGTCGCCATAGTAGATCATGGGTATGCCGCGCGCGGTGAGCAGGAAATCGAATGCGAGCTTTAACCCGTGTATGCTCGCGCCGTTCTCGCTCATGAAGCGGGTGACATCGTGCAGGCCCAGGAACGTGACCAGCATATCTGGATTCGCGTATAGCCAGTCGTGAGAGAGCGCGACGCCGAGTTCCCGCATGTCTCCTGACGGCGCGGCTGCGCGGCGGAGCTGATAATACATCGGAAAATCGAATAGCGCATCGATGCCGCTGTCAATTCCGTCCCAGCGGGCTGCGCCGCCCTGAAAAAACGAAACCAGCGAGGCATCGCCATGGAATACCTCGCCGGCGACGCGAAGTTTCGGGTACTCGCGTTTGATTGCGGCCATCCAATCCCGCCAGAATGTGCGCGGCGCGTAGGGCAGCGTATCTTGCCGGATTCCGTCGATGCCGCTGACGCCGATCCACCACAGCGTGTTCTGAATGAGATAGCGCGCAACCTCCGGGTTGTCCTGGTTTAAATCCGGAAGAACTCCGGCGAACCAGCCCTCCAGAGTCGATCTTCGGCTTGCGGCGGACGAATGCGGATCGGCAATTGTCCAGATTTGCCACGTGTTGACAAGGTGGCTGCGCTCAGTCCCATGAAACCACGTCGGCGACGGTGGATTCACGACCCATCGGTGATACGGACTGGTGTGATTTGCGATTTGATCCTGAATCACTTTAATGCCGAGCCGGTGCGCTGACTCGACCAACTTCCGAAACTGGATGACGTCGCCGAAATGCTCATCGACCGCGTAGAAATCGACGGGACCGTAGCCGTGATAGTCGGCGACAGGCTCGCCGCGGTAAGTCTCGCGCCGGTTGAGGCGATTTGCGTTGTCGTACACCGGATTGAGCCACACTGCCGTAACCCCAAGGTCCTTCAGATACGGCAAGTGATCGATGATGCCCTGAAAATCCCCGCCGTGATAGTAGCGAGGCTTGTCACGATTAAAGAGGCCGTGCGATAGGAATGGATCGTTGTTCGAAGGGTCGCCGTCAGCGAAACGGTCGGGCATGATGAGGTAAATCAGATCGTCGGGGCCGAATCCCTGAAAGCGCCCTTGGCGTGGGAGCTGCGGGAGAATTGAGAACGGTATCTCGGTGGTTCCTTGCCGGGTTCTCAACCGCAGCCGAGCGGGTCCGGGCGGGGCCGATCTTGGGATGACGACGTCCACGAACAGGTACGCTCCGCCGGCGCTCTCAACGAGATTCGACGCCCGGAATCCCGCTGGCGCTTCGATCGTCGCGCCGGACAGATCCGAGCCTTCTACCAGCAGGCGCACGGGATTCATGGAGTGGCCGGACCACCAACTGGGCGGGTCGACTTTGGCCACCACCGGACCGGCGGACAAAACGGCGCAGCATGCCAGAGCGCAGGCGTAGAGAAGCATGCTCTTAGGGTACGGCGGATTGCGCGCGCGACAGCGGCGGGCTACGAAACGAATTCTGTTAGTGTGTTAGCATAGGAACGTTCACGCACAAGTTCGGAGAGGTGGCTGAGTGGTCGAAAGCAGCGGTTTGCTAAACCGTCGTAGGGGCCTAAACCTCTACCGGGGGTTCGAATCCCCCCCTCTCCGCCAGAGCAAAGCCGCAGCGTCACGGCTTCGGCGCCCGCTGAAAGTGGGCGCACACCGCTCCGTCTCCCTCGGGGCTCTACGCCAAAAACGGGGGCAGGACCCGATCCCATCTCAGTTAACCACATAAGACCTTGACTCGGAGTCTGTAGTTTTCGAAGTTGCGGAAGCCGTACGCCTGTCTACTGATCAGTTCCATCTT
>Ga0209581_1000825_pt1 | contig 46242 bp, 75 predicted proteins | sample Coa_R2_FD_187160 | JGI IMG/M metagenome (GOLD analysis project Ga0209581, IMG submission 187160) | Surface soil microbial communities from Centralia Pennsylvania, which are recovering from an underground coalmine fire - Coalmine... | ecosystem: Environmental > Terrestrial > Soil > Unclassified ...
AGGGTACTGGTCGGATCCCCCGTGCGCTTTCGGACGATGAACGTTCCGTCGCCGCCAGTCGAGAGCGCCGTGAATGTCCGGACGTTCAGGTTGAAGATCATCTCGTAGGCGGTCGAGGGCGCGGCCAGCCCGACGAGCCTGAGCGAGAACGACTGGACGACCCAGCGCCCTGCCCCACCGCTCAGCGGCGTCTGCAGGACATAGACCGAGCTCCCAGCGGCGGAACTCGTTCCTCCCGCCCCAATCGGAAAGCCCGAAACGATCTGGTAGGCGCCACGGATGTTGCGCGGCGTCGCGTCGACGCTCTGCGCAGCGGTCGGCGTAATGAGGGGCGATTGAAGCCTTCCGACGGCCATGACTTAGTCTCCTCCGGTGCGCCGGAGGAGCCATCGTAGCAGGTCACAGCCAAGTAGAATGCACAAGAGGAAGGTTCCTCCAACGACCTCGATGGTTGCCAAGGTCAACTCCGACATCAGTGTCCTCTCCCTCCAACGGCGTCGGTCATGCTGCAAATCATCGCCGAATGCGCCGTCCGCGAAAGAAATTGCTCCAACGGTTCGCTATCTGCGCCCACAAAAATCGCCACGTCACGGCCGATCACCGACAAAGCGAAGTAACTGCGCCCATCGCGGGCATACCGCGCGTGGGACGCGCGCAAGAACGCGATGACATCCTGCCGCTGCAGCTCGTCATCGGGCGTTCCCAAGAGCGATTCTACAGTTCCCAGCAGCAAACAGGCGTACTCTCCACCGGCGTCGTGCGCTGACGATTCCATGCTACTTCCCCAAGGTCAAGCGCCCCGCGCGGATCGCGTCAGCGACGAGCCGCAAGGACAACTTCGTCGCGTCGGAGCGGTTGCAGTTGAACGTTTCTTGGATCACACGCAGGTCTTCGAGCACGGTCTTGATGTTCTGACGATCCTTGTAATCGCCGAGCGACAGGACACGACGGCCACACCGCGCCGTCAGCGAGTACCGACACATGCGATAGCGGTGCTTGGCAACCGGTTCAGGAATCTCACGCGTGCACTTCGTGATTACCGAAATCGCGCGTCCGCCGCAGACGATCGTGCTCATAGCTCCACACGAATGCGGTACGCTGGATCCTTTGCCGCGCCGTCGATGACCAGGATCGGCGCCGCAAGCGGGCTCGGCGTGAGCATCTTCTGTTCGGCGTAGTCGCCGCGAACAATGGCGCCCTGCCGATGACCGACAATCGACGACTTGCAGAAGCCGCCAGTGTTAACCAGAAGAACGTCCCGATGTTCCAGGTCTTTATGGTCGGCGCTTGGGAACGGCCGCGACAGGCGCACCGCGGAGAGTCGCGTCGTGTGTCCCATCAAGTAGGCGTCCACGCCAGCCCAGCCCTGCGCCGTGTGGTACAGCTTGTTGAGCGGCGACGTAGGAAGGACGCCGCTGCCAGTCCCGTGGTGACAATAGAGCACGACGTTTGCCGGTTCAAGGCGAATCAATGCGGACGTTCCCAGAAAGGGCGCGTTCAGGTACTCCGCAAGCCACATGTCCGACGTTTCGCCCTGCGACTCGTAGAAGTGATGGCCTTCCAGCAGGCCAAGCCAGCGGCCGCGTGTTGGCTTCAAGACCGTCGTGTACAGCTCTTCGACGAGTGCGCGTGCCTGATCGTCGATGACGGTGTGCGCCGTATCGTACAGCGCCGCGGACACCAGACGCTGGCGATTTGACGGCGACAGGAAGTCAATGTAGTCGCCAAGGCCGACGAACCAGGCGTGGCGCTTCATGGCGTACGCGATGTGTCGGCGCAACGAGTCGATGGCCGTCGAACCTCGGGTGCCGGTCCACTGAATGTCGCCGATCGGCGCGACAACGACTTGCGCTTTGCCGGTCGCAACGGTGTGCAGTTGCATTCAGGACTCCTTCGGCGGCGTCGAGCCGTACCGCTCGATGTAGGCGATCGCCAACGCGCGCCACGCGGCGTGTACCAGCGGATGGGCGCCGGAGTCCCGGTCCGTCTGTTCGCCTTCCTGCCACCGCGACAGGTGGCGGTACAAGGCGTCTGCGTGGCGATCCTGCCACCACGGCGGCTTGAGGCCCTTGGCGCGCTTGCGGCCGCCGTCTTTACTCACGGTCGTGAGTAACTTTGCGAAGGTCTGCAAGACGACCGCCTGTTCGCTCGTCGGCACACACGACGCTGGGATGACCACGGCATGTCCCAGCGTGTCGAGGCCGGCGAGCAGCGTCTCGACCGAGTAGTACACCGGAATGCCGAGCCGGTGCGCCTCGCCGACTTCCCGGTCCGCGCCCGCCGACTCGCCGGGGAGACGCAACAGCGCGTCGCACCGACGCAGGAGCGCCAAGTCCTGCGCAAGCCACGTCTCGTACTCGATGTGCGGCGCGCGCAGTCCCATCAAGATGTTCGTATGCGGGACCAACGGCACGGCGCCGCGTTCGAGCATCGTGATGCCGGCGTCGAGCGCCGCCGCGACGTTCTCGATGAACGCACGTCCTGAGGTGCCGCTGGTCAGCGGCCCGCTGATGTACACGACGGGCGCCGACGGCTTGTTGACGGCGGGCGTCTCGTTTTCGTTCATGATTCCTCCTGATGCTCGGCCGCGCGGCGCAGCCGAACAACCTTTAGTACCATCATCAACGGGATGCAGTGCCGATCGTCGGTGGACATGTCGTCAAGGTCGACCAGCGCTTCGGCGTCCAACACGCTCGTCCATCCCTGCACGCCGGTCGTGAACACGAGCTGGTGCGCCGACGCGCTCACGAAGAAGCCCAACTGCGCACGCACACAATACTCTCGCGCCGCCGCGGCGCTCGCCGCAAACGGCGACTCCTCATCCGACTCCCACGCATCGTTCCAGACGATCAGTAGCGGCGTTCCAGGTTCCAACTCCTGCAACGCGGCGGCAAGGGCCTTCGGCTTGGCCTGCTTCTGCGTCATCACGCCTCCTCACCCGTCGTTGGTGGTGTCCGTTTCCGGTACTGGCGAGTCTTCGTCAGGAACGTTCAAGTAAATCCGCGCGCCCTTCCAGCGATACAGGATCGGCGGGCGTCCACGGCGGTCTTCCTTTGGCGGACGCCGAATCTCAACAATGCCCGCCTGGACCAGCGTCTCGATGATTTCGTCGAACGTCTTATGCGACTTGACACCGCGGCGGACGGCAAGGTCAAGGCATCGCTGGCGCGGGATCACCCCAGCGGTACGAATGATGTCCCGCACGCGGTCCACGAGGACGGTGTCCGGCGTCTGATAGGCGAAGTTCGCGACTTCCAACACGGCGCGCAAGAGCACGCGCATGTCGTCGATGGCGCGGTTGATGTGGTTGCCGCGAATCGTCAACGACTTCCCCGGGACCCACGCCGAGATGGCGTACAACGTTGCGAGTTTCAACACCGTCGTCCGCTGCCGATTTACCACCGCACGTTCCACCTCAGTCAGTTGCGCGTTCTGCAGGTGCATCCGCTGGTTTTCGAGCCACTGCTGATAGAACAACCGCGCCCGCTCGGACATCGTGGCTTCGGCGTGCAGCTCGAAGAAAAACTCGACGCGGGCGCGAAGATGCTCCATGACGGCGTCGTGGTCGCGGCGCCGCGGCGGCGTGATTTCGCTGAAGTGTTCCAACTGTGGCTCGCCGAGGATGAAGAACGCCCGCCCGGCGAACCCGGCGTTGAACACCGTCGCGTCGATCGCATGCGGGAACCACTCGCGCGTGCACCCGGCAATCCAGTTGAGTAGCGGACGCTGGATGTACCGATCGCCGCTGGTCCGCGTCAGATCGAACAACTGGCGCTCACGACCGCCGTACAACTGCAGGACGCGACTCGTGAATTCTTTTGCCTCGACGCCCAGCGGCAACTGTTCGGTCACGTCCGAAGAGACGAGATATGCCGGCGCGCTGTCGCGTCCCGTCAGCCGCTGTTGCCGCTGCAAGTAGTCGTACAGCGCCGGCATCGTGACTTTCCCGTCGATCTTCCACAACGTGTGGTTCGGCGGCAAGAGGCTAAGCGCCAAGCCGATGGCATAGTCTTTGCCGCAGCCGCTGTCCCCGATGAGGAACACCCAAATGTTGGGATACAACGGCGCATGTTCGAAAACCCGAACAAAAACGCGATCTTCGACGACCGCGGCCAACAGCGACAACGCTGCCCAGCGCAGGAACACCGACGGGACCACCCAGCCGCCGCCAACGTATTCGAACAAGTCGACGAAATCTTGCGTCTCGTCGAGTTTCGTCGTGTTCTTCATTGCGCGCGCCGCCAGAGCGTCATGGCCGCGTCGGTGAACTCGTCGCGGCTCGGGAGCTGTTTGAATTCCACACCGTCGTTGCCACGCGCTGCCCAGTTGATTCCAAGCTTGAATTCGACCGGGATCACCAGCGGTTCCCCGCGGATGATCAGCGGATTCGCTTCGACCGATTGCACGATCGTCGTTGCCACGTCAAACGCGGCTTCAGGCGGAACGCTCAGCAGCACCGAGTCGTGGACCTGGACGTTCGGCGGCCGGCCGAAGCGACGCCGCATGAGTTCCCACACCGGCAGCAAGATGTATCGGTTGAGCGCGTCGGCCACCTCGGACTGCGGCAAGAAGCTGTACGCCTGACGAAAGACATCGTCGCCGAGGCGATCGTGCGCGAAACTCAGCCGGCGGCCGAACGAGTTCACCAAGCACCGCGTGCGCATGAGTTGCTTGCGAATGTCGCGAAAGTACCGATCGCGGATCGCCGGCTTCGCGCGATGATACCGTTCAAGGTAGTCGTCGCACTGCTCCGGGCTGATGTAGCGATCGAGTTCCTTCAAGATCACGCCGGAGAGCTTTGCGCCGCGCATGTCACGTTGGGCGCCGTGGGAGACGATCTTGCCGATGTGGCGCTTGATCTTCCAGTCCGGATCGGACGGCTTTGCGCCCAAGATCAACCGCGCGTTCTCGCTATGGGCATCGTACTCGACGCTGGTCAGGCGTGCCAGGCGCTGCAATTCGGGATCGCCGGTCAACATGAAGACCACGCGGCTTTCGGCCTGACTCATATCACATTCGAGGAAGATGCATCCAGGATCGGGAACGAAAACGTCGCGCAGCGTCCGGTCGATGTTCTGCAGGTTGCGCCCCGTTCCCCACGGCGTTGACGACGAACTCAACCGTCCCGCCTCGGTGACGAACGAATAACTGCAGCGCAGGCGGCCATCGGCGTCAACGCTCGTAGGATCGAGAAACTCAACGCGCTTGCGGTTTTCGCGATAGGCCAACACGCGGCGCAGGAGCGTTTCGCAACGCGGCGCGTCTCGGATGATCGCCTGTCGCACGGCAACTTCGTCCACCGTTGGCGTTCTCTCGCCCGCGGCGTTCTTCTTCCGGATGAGGCGGAGCCCAAATGGTTGGACGTGCGGGAACTCGCGGCGAAGCTTGTCCAGCATTGCACGTTCGCGCTCGCCTTCGAAGCCTTTCTCGCCGTAGAGAAGGTACTTGAGGCGAATGGGCGAGATGCCGTTCTTGGCGACCAGCGGCATTCCCTCGACAACAAGTTCTTCGCGCATCGCCGCCGCGTCGGCATCCAACCGCGCCCGTTCCGCCGCAAGGCGTGTCGTATCGACCGCGATGCCGTGCATCGTCAAGTCAAGCAGGACCGGCGTCAACACGATGTAGTGCTGTCGGTAGAATTCCCACAGTCGTTCGGCTTCAAGCGCGCGCCGCAGCGCGTAATAGACTGCGATCGTCGCCGCGGCGTCAATGCCGCAGTACCGCCACAAGGCCTCGCTGTTCGAGGCGTACTTTTCGACCTCGTCGGGCAACTTGGCGTCGTGCTTCCAGAAGGGTAGCCGCGTGTAGATCGACGCCAAGTAGGCAAGATCGTGATCGTCGCGGGCGTCGAGGCAGTGGTGCATCGCGCGCGTGTCGTAGATCGACCGAATGTCGCCGTTGTAGAGCCGCGTGCGCACTGGGAAACCGTCGTGCAACAGCCGCGGCAAGTCGAAGCTGACGCCGTTTTGGACAACGAGCGGCACCGCGCTGTCGCACAAGCGATGCACCGCGGCCTGGACACGTTCCCACGCCTCGGCGGACGGCCAGGCGTAGCGCACGGTCGGAATCACCATCGCCGACTGGCCGGACACGGCCAAGCCGATACACCCGATGTAACTCTGGCCGCGCACCGTGCGCGTCTTGAGTTCGCCCGCGCGTTTGCCGCTCTTGTACCGTTGGACGCGGCTCCGATCGGCGGCGCGAAGGTTGGCGCGCCACACGCCGTCGTCGCACAGGAACTCCGTGACGCGACCACGCGGCGTCTCGATGTCCAGCGCGACCGGCAGCTCGGTCGCGATGACGCTCTCGACGAATTCCTCGACGGCGTCTGCCGTTGGATGAATGTCCACGTCAACGGTGTCGGCGACGGGCGGCGTCTCGCGACGCGCGGCGTCTGCGATGCGGCGCCAGTCTGCGAGCGTCCGCCGCTCCAGGCCAGGCTGGCGCAGGACCGCAGCCGGATGAATGGTCGGAATAACGGTCAGCGTTCGACCGCGGGCGTCGCGCGTCGCCAGGATCGAACCGCGCCAATCCATGATGCCCGCGCGTGGCAGGCGCCCGTCGCGTTGATGCCACGAGACGCGGCCCAGGCCGGTCAACGCATAGAGCGCGTAGTTTCCCGTCGGAATGACGAGGCGGACGTTCGGCAGCCGCGCTAGGCGCTCGCGCAACGCCAACGCTGCGGCCTCAATTTCTTCGCGAGGCACGGCGTCAATGGATGCCGGACGCCACGGCAAAACGTTCGTGATGTAGAAGTCACTGCGGGAAAGGCCGACGGTGCGCCACCATGCGGCAAGCCGCCCGCCGGATGGTCCGACGAACGGCCTGCCGTACTCCTCCTCCCAACGTCCCGGCGCCTCGCCAACGAGGACGAGCCGTGCTGTCGTCGGCCCGTCATCGCCGACGAGAACGCGCTCCGCCATGGTGTGCGTGTCCTCCGAAGTTGCTGGTCGGTTGCGGTCGAATAATTATTCGTCCAGCTCCGCCGAGGAGCCCTCAGCAAGGTGCGCCTCGACGTGACCCTTCAGGTCCTTCTTCGGCACGCGCTTCCGACACGCCGGGCAGGTAATGGCATCGCCGGCGGCCGGCGTCGTTGCCGGCTTGGCCTGATGCCCGTTCTGCAACCCCGCGGTCCGCTCCCCCAACTTCCACCAACCCGTCACGGCGTTGCGGACCTGTCCAGCGTACGGATTCTCCACCTCCACCCCACCAACCTTCCGCGTCTTCGGCTCGGTCTTCTCGACGATCGTCGCAAGGAACTCGGCGCCGCGGAGCGATGCACAGAACGCCTCGCGGTCCTCCTCCTCGCCCAGCGGCACGCCGCACGCCTTGACAAAGCGCTTGAACTGCCGCGCGCCGATGCTCGTCTGCCAGGTCTTCAGGTCCTCGGCATCCGGATCGTCTTCGGTGCCGATGCAAAACTGGTCGAAGTAGTGCTGTCCAGCGAACATCGGCGGCTCGACGACGGTTGCGTCGAGCTTGAACATCAACTTCTGCGCGCGGCCCTCACGCTCCTTGGTCAGCGTTGGCGTGACGGCCTCGACGCGCAGACGATAGATTCCATCCGGGAACGTCTTCTGATCCGGGATGGAACCGAACGGAATGATACTACCGGCCATGAAAACAGCCTCCTTTGGTTGCGATGCATGCAATCGCTTAGTGTTGGCGGTACGCGGGAAACTCGTCCGTCCCGTCGGCGGCGCGTACCGTTCCGCCCGTCTCCCGAAGCCGCTCGTTGTGTTCCCAACAGAACAACAGGTCCCACGCAATCACGCGGCCGCAATCGGGATAGGGACAGACGTGCTTCATGACGCTTCACCTCCTTTCTCGTCTACACCGTGCTTCGCGTCCCACACCGTCCACAGCGCGCGGTAGGCCGGCTCGCACGGATCCGGCGCGCCCAGAAACACCGACGAGGCGTTATAACGCGCGTCGGTGCGCGTTTGCAACCAGTACTGGATTTGCTCAGTCGTGCGATCGCGCCGTGCGTGGGCGACGTACACTTCGGGATACCCCCCTCCCAGGCGCGTGCGCAGCCGCCCCGGTGCTGCCGGCTGAAACACCATGTGCCCGGCGACTTCGTCCTTGTCGCTGTCGACGTGGCCAATCACGACGACGTTGACCGGCAGGCCGCCGAGGCGACACAGCACCGCTTCCTCGACCATATCCGTTGCCGCCGCGAACCAACGACGCGGCTCCCGACTGTTCTTGTCCAACTCGTACTGGGACAACTTGCGCGCCGTCAGCTCCATGAACGTGAGCGTGTCGACGACCACGGTTGCCCACATGCCGGACCGGACTTCGTCGTACACTGAAGCAAAGCGACGCAAGAAGCCCCGATACGCCGTCGGCCGGTACACGCCGTTCGAGTCAATTTCCGTGTCGTGAAAGTACTCGACGCGCGCAAGCAGGCGATCCGACTTCCGCGAAGTAACAACGGTGTGCCGCGGCGCATCTGCCTCGGCCTCAACGTCCTCGCAGCGCCCCAGCTCGCGATACGGCGCTTCCTTGCCTAGTGGGTCGAACGCGAACACGAGGATTGGCTTGGGGAACGTCGCAGCGAATGTGGACTTGCCGGCGCCGTACGCACCGTAGACGACGACGTGGATCGGCGGTCGTGTCATGGCCATATCGCCCCCATGAGCAGGATCACGCCGCCAACGGCAACCAACGTCTGCCCATATCCTGAGGGCTCGAACTGCCGCGCCAGGATGACGGCTGTCGTGCCAAGAAAGCTAGTCAGTATTCGATGCATTGGGCTCCTTTATGGGAAACGGTTCCCACGGTTGGTGCGTCAACATGGCGTGGCCGTAGGCGACCGGACGCCCGGCTGCACAAAACCGCTGGAAGAGACATTGCCCGCACGCGCCGCTGAACGTACCCTCTTGCGGAACCGCCGTCAAGTCCTCCAGCGTCTGGACGCTGTTCTGCAGCGCGCGATAGCGTTCTGCGAGCGCGAGCGCGCTCTGGCGCCAGGCGTCAAGCTGGTCCGGCGTCCGTGTGAACAGGAGCAGCTCGCTCCGTGCGTGCAGCGGCCCGCATTCGTAATACGGTACGCCATGCGTCTTGCACGAGCGCGTGGACTTCGGCAGGAGCGCGTACTCAATGGCGTTGATGTAGACGCCGCGGATCGGCAAGCCGAGCGTCTGCTGCGCCGCCCACACGTAGCCGGACATCTGCGAGTCCATGCGATAGCGTTCGGCGGTCGCTGGCGACAAGCGTCCCGTCGTCTTGTGATCTAAGACGTACCAGCCATCGTCGCCTTCAACGATGGCGTCAAGGCGGCCAACAAACGCGACATCGTCAGCGAGCGAGACGCTGAAGCCAACCTCGACGTGCTCTGGCCGAACCCGGAACGGGAACGCCCGGAGCGGATGTGTCTCGAACCACTCGGCTAGGATCGCCCGCGTGTTGGAATAGCTGAGACGCGCCAACGGATGCTTTGGATCGTCAAGTCCCAACGGATGTTGCGGATCGTCGAGGCCGTGCAGCACGCTCGCATCACGATACAGCGTTTCGTAGACGGCCAACGCCTCCGCGGCGCTCTTCCCGCGGAAGTACTCCGCCAACGCTTCATGCGTCGCCGAGCCGCACACCAGCGGCGCTGCGAACTCCTCGCCGGCCATGACGTAGCCAAGAACATGGCGTAGCGCGGCCTGTGTTGAACACGTCGCGACGGCGCGCAACGTTGTATTATCCAACCACAGCATAGACCTGTTGACGGCGCCGTGCGCATTCTGCACAGTGCGCTTCGCAAAGCCGGTGACGACACACGACCGGACGGTTGCAACGCAACGGTTCGCCTGGTCGCAACCATGTTGCGCTGAGCGCGTCCTGCGCGTCCGTTTGCAGGACGTACCGACAGCGGCCGAGACGGCGCGTTACACGCACACCGCGTCCGGAAGGTGTCGCGTTGGACACGACGTACGCGATGCTGTGTGCGGCCGAAGCAGCACGCGCGCAATCCCGTACGACAACGCCGCGATGGCAATCAATACAAGCATCGCGTCAACGACGCGTCGCAGCATGGTGTCTCGCATCGGTTCCTCCTTCATTCGTCCAGTAGCGTCGGATGCCACACGTCGCCATGCTGCACACGGCGCCGCATTTCGTACCGCTCCAACAGACGACTGTGCACATCGAGCTGCATACTGGTCAGCACGCCGAGCACGGTCGCGAAGTCCGCGTACCGCGAGCGCGGCTCCCGCGTCAACAAGTATCCCTGGATCGCTTGCTGGATGACGTAGGCCAACTCGCCCGGCGTGCGCGCGACCGGCGGCGTCAACGCGTGCCGTTCCTCCGCCGCAATGTACGGCATGGCGTTCCCTCCTGTCGGCAGAACCTAACCATAGTCAGGTCCCGGCGTCAAGCACCTACCCAACCAACTCGGACCATCGGCACTTGCCGCGGCTTCGCCTGTGGCAAGGGACAAAGCGAAAGCTTTTGCGCTACGTTGCCTGACCATGCGCGGAGCGTTGTTGGCGGAGAAATGCCTGTTGTAACCGAAAAGCCAAAAGCGCCTAGCTGAACAGATAGATGCCACGTGGATCGGCCAAGCGCGGCCAGCGTTGCGGTCATTTCGGTACTTCCGAGGCTTCGCTTTCGACTTCCAACAATGCGCGAAGTCTCCCGCCAGGGCGCAGTAGATGCTGGAGACGCTGCAGCGTTTCGCGAACCGTTTGGCTTACTGCCTCCAGCGACTGAAAGCCGTCTTCGCTTTGAACGCCCGCTGCTTCGGCACTAAGCAGGGCAAGGTACCAACCTACCAACGTTCCCTCAAGTTGCCGCACGAGTCTATGCGAACAGACAAGCAAGGCGTGTAGCGGCGCGTTCTCGTCGGTCATTGCGGGTTCTCTCCTCATTAAGTACCGCGAAAGGCGAATTTCGCAGCGGAATATCCATCGATCGGGCCGCGGTGCACGACGATCGAGAGCGGGGGGCGCCAGCCCGTGATGATGAACAGGGTGCGCGGCACTGAGCCCTTTTGCCCCGTAGCAGAATGCCCCGCAGGGTCGCCCCCCGGGAGGTGGCGGTCCGCCAGTCCGGGGCCGGTCAGGTACTGCACCGCTTCGGTCAGGCTGAGGAGGGTGAGGGTCATTGGCGGGCGCTTGGCGCGAGGGTGATCCACGTGCTGGCCGCCCATTGCCAAGCAGTAAGCACGATTTCTAGGGCCCGGTCGGGATCGTCCGGGGCGTCGATTACCACGAGCGCGCGCCGACTCGGTTGCGGGCCGCTCAAGTTCAGGTTGCCGTCAACGTAGCCAAGACGAAACGTCATGGGTGCTTTCTCCTCGCTCGCCACCATACGAGAGTAAAGGAAGCGCGGCGGTCTTGGCGGTAGACGGTGAATTGCAGCGGCGGGGCGACGCCGGCGGCGATGGCGAAGGTGCGCGTCGCTCCTATGGTGGGTGCGGTCAGGTACCAGGTCTGCGGAGTGAGGGAGGTCAGCTTCGCGGTCATCGGAGGATCTCTTGCGGATCAACAAATTGGATACCAACAAGGACGCCATGGACGGGATCGAAGAAGGCGACATTGAGTCCGCCAGGAACACCCTCGTAGATGTAGATGCGTCGGCGGCCGGCGTATTCCGGCCTTGTGGGCGGGATTTGCAGGTGACCGCACGTCAGTGTTTTCGCGGCGACCGTACTGTTGACGAGAGTCGCGGTCATCGGAGAATCCCTCGCGGATCGATGAATTTGATGTCAAGGAGAGTGCCAGGGGTATGGGCAAAGAGGGCAACGCTGAGGCCGCCAAAGACTTCCTCGTACAGGTAAACGTGGAAGCGGCCGGCATATCCCGACCTTGTCGACGGGATTTCTAGGTGGCCGCGCGGCGGCGGCCCGGGCATATGGTCGCCAATGTGCGTGAGGGTCGCGGTCATGGGTTGTCCCCGGGTGGATACAGTAGGTAATGCGCGGCCTCGTCCGTAGTGCCGTAGATGGTGAGCCGGTGGTAATAGGAGGTCATGAGCAGGCTTGCGGCGGAGTAGCGCGGGGGAGCCGCCGGTCGCGGGCGTACCAGGACTGTCAGGTACACACTATCCTCTTCAACACGAGATTCTGCGACAACGGTGGCGAGGCGCGCGGTCATCGGGACGTGCGCGGGAGTTGCCCGCGTGGATCAGCGAGGCGGATGCCCACGCGGTCCGTTGTACAGATGGTGATGTTCAGTCCGCCGAAGAGGCCCTCATAGAGCTCGGCTCGGCGGCGGCTGGTGCACAAGGCGGTCAAGCGTCCGCGGGGTATCGGTCGACCGTAGACAAGGCGCTGCTCACCGACTCGGCAGAGGGTGGCGGTCATTGGTCGCCCCCGGGAGCAAGGACACTTAGGCCGGCAGAATCCACTAAGTCGCCCCAAAGCGCACAATGGAGACCTTCGTCATTCGCATGGAGGGAGCAGCGGAGCCTGTCAACGCTTCGGGACACGATAAAGATGCTGGCGCTCCGGCCGCCGATTGGGCGGAGGAAGGCGGTCATGCGGGCTTCCTCCAAAACAACGGCTTCACGATGGTGACTGCCCACCACGAGCGAATGCGAAGCGCGATATCGATTACGTCCGCCGTGGTCATGATGACCAATCGCCCCTCCTTATGCCGGTTTCGGAGCGGCCACGTTATGTACAAGACGGCGTCCATTGGATCCGGCGCACTGGTAGCGGGGCAAATGTGTGCGGTCATGCGAGGGCCCTCGAATCGGCGAGGCGGAAGCAGACGAAACCGGCGACGGTTCCGACGTGGATGATAAGAAATGAAAGCGCTGCCTGTTCGTGTCGGTGTTGTTGTGGAAGCGCTTCCATAAGCCAAAGCCAACATTTGTGGTGCGCGGCTTCGACCTGCAAGTAAGGGCGGCTACTGTAGATGCTCAGGCGTGCAGTCATTGGTGACTAGGGATACACCAAGTGGCATGATCAATCTTATCGTGCCACGTATGAATCGTGACGTGGAAGCTGCTTGGCGTGTCAGGTTCTTCTTCCAGCAGTGTAAGCGAGTAGTGCGGCATGTTGGCTCGGATCCGGATACGATGATTGTAGGAGTAGAGGTAGGCAGTCATCGGCGGCCGTCTCTTTGGCGTTCGCTGAGGCGGATGCAGGCGCGTGGCTTCCACGGGAGGCGCCAGCGACCATCGTGCGTCAGCAAGACGCACAGCGGAACCGACGGCGGCGGCGGGACATCGAAGCTGTCGCCATCGGTGACGTGGATGAGTAAGTCGTAGCGTTCGAGGAGGGGGTTGCCGTAGAGCGGCCCGAAGCGAGTGCCGCAGCCCCCGGGGCAGGTAGCCGGGATCTGGCGGCTTGGCGGCGCGGGGGCCGCGTCTGTATGCGCAGTGTATTCGACGGACGCGAGGCGCTTAAGCGCAGCAACGGCGCGGGCAACGGTCTCTACTTCGGGCCCCATGCTTCCGCTTTGGTCGATCGCGACCAAGATGCGCCCCCGGGGCGCGCGGGCGGAGCCGGGAGCCAGGTCGCCGAGCGTGCGATGCGCCCGGCGCCACGAACGGGCACGTTCCAGGCGCGCCGTGCCAAGGTGACGCGCGAGGATGCGCGCGAGCGCAACCGCCGGATCCGGGGGCGCGGGAGGAATCGGCGCGCAGCGGCGCTGGGCGTCGCCCCCGGGTGGGAGGGCGCCGGCGGCATCCTTCGGGATCGATTCGTCGTCCGCGATCGCGGCGCGGGCGCCCAAGCGTTCGACCGCTTCGGTCGCGCGGTCGTATTCCTCGGGCGCAGGGTCGACCGCGCAGCCGCCTTGGTGCTCGCCGTGTTCGGCGTTGCTGGGTCGCTTTCCCGGTCGGCGCGGCAGGGCGTCCAGGACAGCGTACCACTGCACCGCCGTCGGGCGTGGGGTAGGGGCAAGGTCGCGGTACGGTGACTCGTATGGGTTCGCAACCATGCCGCAGCAAAGTCTTTCGCATATGCGTGGGAGCAGCGCATTGATGCGCAAATCCCAGGCGACTAACCATAGATGTCGCTTCGGCCGGCGCGGATCGGCGGGCTGGGTGAGATCGCCGCACGAGATATGCAGCAACTCGTGCCGGAGGATGTCCGCCAGAATGTCTGACGGCGCCTCGGCCGCCGCCGCCGGATCGAGGCCCACGGTGTAGCGACCGTCGCGGGTAAGGCGGGTGCTGGCGAGTGCGCCACGGCGCCGCTCTAGGCGCAGGCGTGGGCGAAGCCAATCCACGGCCGCTTCGGGGAGCCCGGCATCCCGGGCGCGGTTAAGGGTCGCTGTGATGAGGGCTTCTTCGTTCATGCCTGTGCCCGCTGTTCCAAACGCTGCAGCGTTTGGTAGAGACGTTTCAACCTCTCATCATCGTTGCTATCGAGGGGCCACACGATGACTTGGACATCCTTCCCGCCGTTCTGTGCGAGCGTATTTCTCATCCACGCCCGCACGGGCTCTGCCCAGGACCATGCCACGTCATGAGCGGTGTTGGTCACCACCCGCTCCAGGGCAATGGCAAAGGCGTCCGCGCAGCCATGCAAAACCCATGGCAGAGCCGTTGCACTCACAAGGTCGGCGAGTGCCATGGACTCCGCCAAGTGGATTGCCGTGTCGCGGTCGCGGTCGAGGGCGGCCGCTAGGTCCGGGGCGCTGGCGCGAGGCGCGACACGCAAGGCGAGTAGCTCTCTTAGGGGTTCGTGCCAGCGCTCCGCAAAGAGGCCGCGGAGCAGCGCAGCGAGCGCCTCGGGCTCGGGGCTACCGTCCGCGGTACGCGGTAGGAGGTCCGCGAGTGCGATACATTCCGTGACCGTCCGTGGGCACGGATCGCTAACCGGGGGCGTGGGTGCCGGGCAGAGCTCTGTAAAGGGGCGCATGGCGTCCGCCGGGACACCGATCGAGTCGGCGATGTAGCACCAATCTGCGCCAATTGGGAGCCAAAGCAATCGGCGAGCGAGCGCGATACGCAATTCGTCGGCGGACCAAGATGCTGGTTCCGCGGGTTGGCAGGCCACGACAAGAAGCGTGTCAGAGTGCAATTCGATGTCTTGCAACCGGCGTTCCCACAGGAGCGACAGCATGGCACTTGCCGTAGCAGGCGAGAAGTCCACCGCTTTGTCGAATTCATCGACAAAGAGTACCGCACCGGGCTCCCGACAACGAGCAATCTGTGGGAGCGCAAGGAAAGAGACGTGTTCGTGTCCGGAGCGTCCGCGCGGTCGGGGAAGAACCAAATCCTCCGGGAGCAGTGCTTGGGCGTGCAGCACCACAAGCTCCCGGCCTTCGGCCGCGGCGAGTGCCTTGATCCTGGCGGTCTTGCCGACGCCTGATGGTCCGATGAGCGCCGGGACCAGGGCCTCGCGAGAATCCGCTTGCCGCTGCCAGGCGATGCGGATAAGCGATTCGATCGTGCTCATGATTCTTCCTCATGCTTCGCCGCGGGGAGCAGGGCGTTCTTGAGGGCAGTGAGCAGGGCGTTCCGGAGGGTAGCGATCTCTTTTTCGAGGGCCGCGATCCTGTCTCTGTAGTATCGTTCCAGGTCGGTACTCGGCGTCTCTGTTTCCATAGTCACGCTTCCTCTCGTTCCGCCCGCGCTTCGCACCAACGCAAGTATGTGACGGCCGATTCGTACTCGGCGCGGGTTTTGAACGGGTAGCCGTAGACAAACCCGCCTTCGCTAATCTCTAGGCCGATGCCGTAGAGTCCGTGTCCTGCAGCATCGATACAAGAGGCGCAGTAACCGGCATCCCGCGCGTCGGCGATATCGTCCGCGTCGAGGGTGAGTGGGAAGCGGACAAACGCCCAATCCGTGCCTTCTTCGTCAGCAGCGCCCGACAACCAGGCGCGGAAGGCCAAGAAGGTTTCGACGGGCTCCGCCTCGAACTTCCCCGGGCCCGGGTTACAGGTTTGGCATCGCATGGTGTTCTCCCTTTGGCTTGTCGCCGTTTTTAAAGGTGACGGCGCAGAGGGCGGGGCCGATGATCCAACCGCTCGCGCCGCAGGCGTAGTCGAGGAGCGTGAGCAGCGCGAGGGTGAGGGTTTCCGCGGTCGACCAGTTGTAGTGAATGTACGTGGTCGCCTCCCTAGTCTGCCCAGCCGCGGCGGGCAAGGCGGAACGCGTTTCGTAGCGCCTCGCGCAGCGCTTCGTAGGCCGCGGCGCGCTCGGCTTCGGTTGCCGCAGGCGAGCTGAGGAGCGCCGCGTAGACGCGGGCGCGGGCCTGGGCGATCCGTTCCCACACGTTTTCGTGCTTATGTGTCATGGCCTGGGTCGGCGTCGGCCGCCGCGATGGCGTCCGATCGTGTCTGGTAAGGACCAATCGGCTCGCTGTCCGGGAGGCACCCTGGTTGGCAGTACCAGAAGTACCATCCGGCTGGGGCATCCTCATCGTCCGACCAGATGCCCTTCGCCCAGCAGCTGCCGGGCTCAACGCGGCCGTCGAAGTAGAAGACTTCGATCTCGTGGTTGAGTCGCATCCGTGTCTCTCCCTTCTCCCGCGCAGCGCGCGAGTCGCTCTCATCTTCCTATCTTGCACGCGGCGTGCCGAACCGCGGAAGCGCGTAACCCCGCGATTTTCCTGCGGTCTATGCGCTCTGCGCGTGTCGCAATTGCGTCAGTTTGTTGCAAATTTGCCACGCGCACTTGCTATGCAGGATGCGCATACGCATTCGCTACGGCAGATGCGTCTACGCGTCTGCCGTGTCGTCTGCGTTGTGATCCTCTAGGAAGCGCTCGATCATCGCGCAGTACGATTCGACGCCTGCACGTAACGCTTGGCGGCACGCGTAGCAGTAGCCACACATAATACGCCTCGCCGATCCGACGCCCGCGACGCCGGGTAGGCCACAATTTAGACAACGCGTCCGCCGTGGGCGCTTCGGTTGCGTGCGTAGTTGGTCGCGTAGCTGCTCGACAAGGGGCCGCAGCGGCCGGAGCGCAGGATCCGTCGCGCATCGGCGGCACCAGCGTCGCTCGCGCGATCGCGTGCGACCGAGGATACGGCCGCACGTCGGACAATACTTCCACGGTCGGCCGCGGAATCGCGCCATGTTCGGCGGTATAACAGTTGCCGCGCCCGCGATCAAGCAACTCGCGAGCGCTTGCGGTCACGGTTGTTCTATTTTGGGCGGCTAGGCGAATAAAACCCAAAACCGATTTTCGTCTCTTGGGCGGTTCCGCCGTAAAATCGCGGAGTTACGCATCTAGAGTATATTATAGTGTATGTATGTATGTATGGGGGTATATATAGACACGGACGGGGGGCACGGGTTACTCGGTCGTTGGAAAAGGTGCCTACGGCCTAAGGCCGCGATTTTGCGCGTGAAGCGCGCAAGTAACAGAATTCTGGGGAATTCGGCGGACGCCGTCGACCGAAGCCATCCGCGTCCCGACGCGCGCTAGCGCGCTGGCGCGATGCGCCAGAATGGCGCCTACGGCGCCAGAAACGCGGTTGTGGGCCGCGCAACGCGCGGTGCGCGCGTCCGATACGCGGCCGACGGCCGCGCGGCGCCTGCGCCGCCTATGGCGCGATACGCCGCGCTCTCGCGCAACGGCGCTTTGCGCCAACGTACATACCTGCGCCACGGCGCGTCATTCGACGCTTCGCGTCACGGCGCGAAGCGCAAACGCCGTTTGTGCGCGCAGTGCGCAGGCTGTTGCGCACTGCGCAGTGCGTTGCGCAGTGCATTCGATTGCGCAGGGCGCACAGCGGACGCGCGCGCAGCGCGCACAGAGTCTGCTTGCGCAACGCGCAACGCGCCGCGCAACTCGACCGCTTGCGCAAGGCGCACAGCGTTTGCCGCCGCAGCGCGCACGGCGTTTGCGACCGCACAGAACTGCGCATGGCGTTGCGCACAGCGAAGCGCACAGCGTTCGCCTGCGCAGAGCGCACAGCAGACCGCAAGGCACCGAACCCCCTCTCGGGGCGCCGTCGCACGCGCGAAGGACCTCTCGCATATGCGACATGGTCGAATTGAATGTATAACACTCGCGCAGCGCGCCGTTGGCGCGGGGGCGCCTTCGGCGACTCCGGTTGAATAAATTCGGCCGACGCGCGTCCAAGGAGACGCGCGAAGCGCTGGCTTGGGAAACGTACGCCTACGGCCGGCGCGCGGCTTCCACCACAACGGTGCACAAGTGCCGAGACATTGTCCAAGCATCGCGCACGTGTTATGCGTACACGCAATGAGTCGCCGCACGCGCTACCTGATCGCTCGCGTCACTGCCGACGACTGGAACGCCGTTGCTCGGCGCGCAGCAGAAGCCGAGCTCTCCATGTCGGACTTTCTGCGCGCCGCCGTCGGCCTGGCGACACGTCGGAGGCCCGCGCTTGACATGGCACACCGCACTGCGTACAACGATGCCGAGCCCGCCAAGAGCCTACCAAAATCGGCCGGAGCCCGCCGCAGACATGCCGGCCACCAGGCCACCGAGGTTGAGGCGTCCCCTCCTTCGCCTCCCTCGGTGGCCGCTTCTTCGCCAGCGTCCGACGACGACATCGATGCCGTCATCGACGACATCTTGGTGGAGGACGACGCATGAGAGCCAAGGCGGTGCGCATGGTCCGCTCGTCGCCGTTCTCACGACGCTTCCATCGGAAGGCGGGTGAGCCGCTTCGTCCGTGGGAGCGGGCGCTGTTCCTGGTGTTGTACGCGTCCCATCAGCCGGAGATTCGGCTGTGGGCAAACGTCCTCGCAGACGCGCTGTATACGCTGTACCGGTTCCCGCGGTCCGTCCATGCGCGTGAGGCGCTTGCCTGGATTTGCTCGACGGAATCGGGATCGTTGCACACGTTTGTCGATGTAGCGACGGCGCTCGGGCTCAACCCGGAGATCGTGCGTCGCGATGTCTTGCAGGATTGCCAATGCCAACCCTTACCGCTGGACAACTCGGAAAAGACGCAGAGCGCGACCGTCTCCTGATGCGCCGCGCGGCGCTGCTCGCCGCCAGCGGGAAGTCGGACAAAGAGATCGCGAAACTACTCGACGTGTCGCCGAAGGTCGTTGGCATCTGGCGCCAGTCGCCGCTGTGGCAGACGGTCGTTGCGAAGTTCTCCGAAGAGATCGAAGAGCGCGGCGTTCAGAGCGTCGTGGATGAACTCCTGGCGGACGCGCCGCAGAACATTCGCTTCATCAAGGGCGTTCGCGATGGGCAGATCGACGATCCGAAGGACCGCCTCGACCTTCGGCTTCGCGCGGCGAAGATGCTGCTCGATAAGCAGGCGCCAAACGCCGATGCGCGCGCGCAGAACCTCGGCGCAGCACGGATCATCCTCGACGGTCGCATGCTGGCGCAGGCGCTCCATGCGATGCGCGAGGTTGGCGCAATCGACATCACACCGGAGGCGATCGAAAAGGCGACGGGCGAAGACCTGCCAAAGATTCTCAGCAAGACGCCCGAAGAGTTCGCGGCAACGTATACGCCGCCGGAGGAGGAGGAAGACGAATGACACGCCGAATCCGCCGCGGCCTACAGAGTACGTTGATGCTGTTGCGCTGGCTCCGCGAATATCGCCCACGGTGTGCCGCGTGCGGCAGTACGACGATTCAGTGGGTGCGCCGTGAACCAGAAAGCTCAGCGTAGGTTCAAGACGGCGCACGGGGCGCCGCTCACGACACGACTGCTTGATATCGCCGACGACAACTCGTGGCGCACACGCGCCGAGTTGATCATCGAAAAGCGCAGCGGCAAGGTGCGCCAGGCCGGCGCGTCGCGCGCTGAGGGCGAGTTCGTCGTGAAATTTCGGCAGACGTGCGAGCGCAGCCTCTATGCGTTTTTGCGCGGCGTCCTGAACCACTACTTCCTCGATCCAACGCTCCACAAGCCCGTCTGCGATTGGCTCACGACGATTCCGCCGTATCGGAAGATGCTCTTGATGCCGAGAAACCACGGGAAGACAACCATCGTGGCGCAAGGCATTCCGCTGCACGCAATCATCCAGCCGGCAGAGACGAACGTCTACTTCAAGAACATGCCCGGGACGGATTTGCGCCTCGTCCTCGCCGGCGAAACCGAAGAAATGGCCGTGCGCAATCTGCGGTTCATCAAGATGGCGCTGGAGAACAACGCGCTCCTGCGCGCGCTCTGGCCGCATGTCGTATGGGAGAATCCGCGGCGGCAAGCGCCAAAGTGGTCCGACGATACGATTATCATTCCGCGAACGACGGAATTCGCCGAACCGACCATTCGCGCGATCGGCGTCGGGGGCGCCATCACCGGGATGCACCCGATTATGTTGATCAAGGACGACTTGACGACGCAGAAGGCGGCCAACGAACCGCCAACGATGGCGAAGGCCATCGAATGGCACACCGACTCGCGCGCGCTGCTTGCGAATCCGGATACGGACCTTGAATTCATCACCGGCACGCGGTGGGCAAACTTCGACCTGCCGGGCTTCATCGAAGAGACGGACAAGACGGTCGAGGTGAACAAGGAGTGGCGCCGGATCGTGGACACGAACGGCAACGTCTTGTGGCCGTACAAGTTCGGCTACGAAGGTGCCGTTGCACAGCTCAAAGCAGAACACGGGATCAAGTTCAACCTGCTGTACATGAACGAAGCCGTCGGCGATGGGCTGACGGACTTCCTCGCCAGCGACCTGCGCGAGTATGAGCTGCGCGGCGGTGCGGTGGTCTTCCGCGAGAACGAACACGACGAGGTGCTTCGTCGTGCGGTGACGGATCCGGCCGTTGAAACGCGCGCCCCGCGCGGCATGGATCTCTACACAGCGTTGACGCTGGAGAACCTGGAATACTTGCGCAACACGCGCAGTCTCTAGCGCGCGTGCGCGCTTGCCTGTCCGTTGGCGTCGAGTACACTAGGCGCATGGGGACAGGCTGGTGGGGCATGATCCCGAACGCGCCAACGCCGACCGTCGCGACGCCAACGTCGCCGCCGCAGACGCCCGAGGAGCGAGTGCGTTCCGTGCAGGACCACGTGGCGCAGACGTTCGAGAACGCCTCGCCGCTGTATCGCCAAGCGGTGTACCAGTACCTGTGGGCGCTCGGCCACCGGATCACCGGGCATCCGCATGCCACGCTGATCGACTTGGCGAAGAAAGAGATCGCCAGCGAGACCGCATGACGTGGTGGGGCGACCGTCTGCTCGGTTGGATGAGCTTCGCCTACGCCTTGATCGTCATCAGCGCGTTGGTCCTCCCGGTTGCGGTCTTCTGCTGGGCACTTACCGTCCCGCGCCATGGAAACCAAGATTCCCCTTGACGAGCTGCCCGAGCGGTACGCGTTCGTCGATCCGGCATCGTCGCGCAAGGACATAGAACTCAAGCGCGTCAAGGCGCGATCGGCGATCGTCGTCGTGGCGCCGGACTGGCTTGGGCGCGTGTTCGTCCTGGACGCCTGGGCAAAGCGCTGCTCGACGGACGAGCTGATCGAGCGCATGTACAAGACGCACGAAATGTGGAAGCTGCGCGTCTTGGGCGGCGAGGCCAACGGCCTGCAGGAGTTGTTTCAAGAGGCCGTCCTACGTGACGCGCGGCTCCGCGGTCGAGCGCTTCCGCTGCGCCCAGTGCATCAACCGACCCACGTGCAAAAGGACTGGCGCATTCGGACCATCTTGCAGCCGCTCATCGGCAACGGCCGGCTGTTTCTGCGCGACGACATGACGGAACTCCGGACCGAGATTACGGCGTTTCCGCTGAGTCCGATGAAAGACCTCGTCGATGCGTTGGCGTCGGCAATCAAGCTGATTCCCGCGCGCGTGACGCGCCGCGAGAACGACGAGGCGCTTGAGCGGTTGGCGGCGTACCTCCGAAAGACGGGCGCGCCACCGGCCGTGATCGAAGAGGCGATCCGGCGTCGCCAAGGCCAGCGCCCGCGCTTGCGCGTCGAATAACGGTTGCGTATACCAAGACCGTGAGCATAACGCTGAACGGACGCTTGGCGATTTCGCTCTTCGTGATGTTCCTCTCTGGCGGCGGCACGTGGGCAACCTACGTGACCTTGCGACTGTCGGCGCAGGATAACCAGTTGGCCGTGCTGCAGACGATGTTGGCGGAGCGCACGCAATCGATCGAACGACGCCTCGACAATCTGGACCGCTCACAGGACGATCTCCGCGAAATGCGCAAGACGCTCGACGCCCTTGCGTCGTCGCCGCACAGAAAGTAGTCTACTAGGAACCGCGCGCCGAACGGCGCTTGGAGGACGCAACGTATGGCAAACGAAGTGCGGAAGCCTGGGAACGTGCTGGACACCGTGTACGGCGAAGAGAACTCGCAGAACGAGGCCGTGCACGCGACGGACACCGGCACGCGAAAGAAGTTCGGCCCGGCCGCGAACCATTTTGGCGGCAACCCGACGACCAAGGGCGGGATCAACCGGCCGACCAAGGGGGAGCTGTAAGTGGGCGCGACGCGCATCCCCGTCATCACCAACCCCGGCGACGATCCGGGGCGAAACCAGCCGCGCAAGGTTCGAACCAACTCGCCGGCGGACCTCCGCGATGGGCGGTATCGCGACCCGGAGTCCATGGTGCATAACCCTGGCGGCTCCGCGACGACGCGCAAGGTGTGGTTTGGTTCGGGCTACGAACCGGACGGCGCGGAGCACGAGTTCATCGAGACGCGCGCAGCCAACGGGCCCGCGCCGCGCGATCGCGGCAACCGCTCGGACTGATGGCAAAGTCGTCGGCCAGGCCGCGCCGGCCGTCGAGCCTCCTTGGCCGTGCGCACCCGCTGATGCGTCAGCGGATGAAAGAAATGGCGTCGGCGATTCAGCGCCTGCGCAAGCAGGTGCGCGGCCCGGCGCCGACTGGGCATCGCCGGAGCCTGTTCCAGTAACATGGCGCGGCGCATCGTCCAGGAAGCGGTTGCCCGGCCGTTCGAACGGCGCGAAGGCGCGCGGTTTCCGAAGACGGTTCACGAGGTGCGCCTGCGTGAGGTGAACACGCAGCGCTTCGCCGCAGGCGCTCGCGGCGGGACGACCACCGGACAGGGGCCAGCGCTCGACGCAACATAATCGTCGAATGCCAGCGGTTTCGAAAGCGCAACAGCGATTCTTCGGCGCCGAGTTGGCGCGCGCGCGGGCGGGGAAGAAAACGCGGACCGGCTTGCCGATCAGGTCGCTGAAGGACTTCGCGGCAACGAAGCGTCGCGGCCTACCCGCGCGCAAGCAGAAGAAGGGGAAGTAATGGCGCGACTCACGTTCAAGCAGCGGAAGAAGCTTCCGCGATCGACCTTTGCAACGCCGCCGACCAAGGCGGCCAAGAAGAAGGGCCTCAAGGGGTCCTATCCGATTCCCGACCGGGCGCACGCGCGCAACGCGCTGGCGCGGGTGGCGCAGTTCGGAACGCCGGCACAGAAGGCCGCCGTCCGGGCCAAGGTGCGGGCGAAGTTCCCGGACATTGGACGGGGCCGGACGCGGAGCTAGAATCGGCACATGGCGAAGCGCAAGCGGTCGAAAACGACCATCAGCCGTCGAGGCGTTGTCTACCCTGACTTGCCGCCGACCACGCGGGATCTGCGCCAGTCGATTGCGCACGCCAAGGATTCGGTGTTGTTCAACCTGCGGCACGCGAAGGATCACCTCGCCGCCGCCAAGAAGGCGCATCAGCGACTGCAACGCGTTCGCCGCGTGCGGATTCGCGCGTCGTAGGAGAGGCCGATGGCAGGACGAGGGCGAGGATTCAAGAATACGCCGACGGCGATGACGATTCCGGCGGCGCGGACAACCCCACGCGCAGGGCGTCAGGTGGCGGCGCCGAAGTTTCCACGCGTGCCGCAGTCGTCGCTGGCGACGCCCGATCCGACGTTCGACAAGCCAAGCGGGCGAGGAAAGATTCCGCGCGTGCTGGTGCCGCCTGGTGGCGGCGATCTTCCGGGTCTGTCATGAAGAAGACCACGACGCTCATGCGACCAACGCTGATGGTGATGGCGCTCCTCGGCGCGCTGTACGGGAGCCTGCTCGTCGCGTCACGGTACGTGGCGCAGCAGCGATACGCCGTCCTTGGCTTTTGTCCGATCAACACCAACACGCCGGGCCTTCTCGTGTTTGACACGTTGCGGGCGCGCGTGGGATGTATCCCGCTTCCGATGCCGCAGGATCGTGGCGTGGTGCCGCCGCATCCGCCGTCGAGCCAACAGAAACCGGGAGCGTAACGTATGGCGTACACGACAGCACGACGCGATCATGTGTGGTTCGTCCAGAGCGACGGGACCGCCGGCGGGGTGACCATCGGCGGCGCGACCGACATGCAGGAGCGCGTGCGCACCATTCGCTGGCTGCCTGCGGCGGCGGCGGATACGGTGACCATCGACCGCCTCAAGCCCGACGGCACGACGGAGACCGTGTGGGAAGACGCCGCCGGCGGGACGGGCGCGCTCCTGGGCGCGCGCGAGTCGCGGCTGGACCTGCGGTTCACACACGGCTTCAAAGTCGTGATGTCCACCGGCGGCAAGCTGTACCTGTACGAAATGCTCGATGCCCCCGGCGCCCGGTAGTCCGCGGTTCGAGAAGGCGCTCGCGTTCGTTTTGGATCACGAAGGGCGGACGGCTGACGAGCCCGTCGGCGATCCTGACACGAACTGGGGTATCACGCAGTCCGTGTACGACGCGTTTCGCGCGGATCGCGGCTTGCCGACGCGGCCCGTGGATTCGGCGACGCCGGACGAGTTGCGCACGATCTACTGGGAACGGTTTTGGCTGGGCGGACGGTGCGATAAGTTGCCCGAGCCGGTGGACCTGATCCACTTCGACTCGCGCGTGAACCTGGGCGAAGGGACGGCGAACCGGATGCTCCAGACGGCCGTTGGGAGCGTCCTTGTCGATGGCATGATCGGATCGAAGACGCTTGCGGCCGTGCGGGAGCAAGACCCGACGGTCCTGGGCGCGCGCTACTGCTCGATGCGGCTGATGCGCTACGTGACGTTGGCGCGGTCGTCGGGCCGGCTACGGCAGTTCCTCCGCGGCTGGTCTCGCCGCGTGGCGCACTTGCTGGAACAGCTGTAGACGCGTAGGATCACGGCAGAAAGGAGCCCTCCGATGTCCTATCTGATGTCCGTTCTCAAAGCGCTGGGGAAGCTGGTAGACGAGGCCATTCCCGTCGCCGTCGGGCTGCGGACGAAGGTGGCCGTGGTGGCGTGCCCGGTCCTGGGCACGGTGGCGGGGTACGTGCCGGCGAAGTACCAGCCCCTGGTCGTCGGGGTGCAGCACGTGCTGTGCGCTGCAGCGCCCGCGTTTGCCGTGGCTGGCCTGGTGCGCGACAAGGCATAACCAGCTTCGCCCGGCAACCGAAACGCGTGCATGTAGGGGAACGGGGTGGCTGCGGTCAAAGTTACCGTCAACGTGGAAGTCGATGGGGAGCCCGTCAAGGGATTCCCCTACGTGCGCCGTTTCGAACCCGTCGATCGCGAATCGTTCGATCTGACGTTGCCGACGAACGCCCTGTTCGTCAACCTGCCCACGACCGGGCAGATTTCGCCGTTTCAGTTTCTCTTCTTCCAGGCGCTCGGCGCCGCCATGGCAGTCAAGTTGCGCGGCGATGGGACGCAGGTCACGTTGAACAAGGGCGGGTTCATCTTGGTCGTCGATTCGTCCGACCTCGCGGGAACGACGGTCCAGAACAACAGCGGTTCGTCGGCCAAGGCGGTCGGCATGGCCGCCGGCGTCTAACGACTCGTGCGACTCGTCGAGCGGCATCCCGTTTCGCGCCTCCCGAAGATCGTTCGGTCGCCCGAGAACGACGAGCGGCTGACGACGTTCTTGTCGATGGAGATCGAAGACGCGCTCACCGCGCGGAAGACCGTCGACAAGGTGTGGAACGAAGCGCGTCGGCAGTACAACGGCGTCCCGAAGCGCCCAATGCGCGAGGTGCCGGTTCCGAACGCGCCCAACATCGAAATCCCGCTTGGGGCGATCCTGAGTGACGACATCTTCTCGCAGGCGGTCGATACCCTGTTTACTGCGTCGCCGCTGGTGACGGTGCGCCCGGTTGACCCGAAGTGGGTCGAACACGCGAAAGCCGCGCAAGACTGGATCAACTGGCTCGTCGCTAACGAGTTGGACCTCCGCACGGCGGCAAACAACGCGCTGCTCGACGATTGCCAACTTGGGACTGGCGTCTACTACATTCCGTGGGTCGAAGCGACGAAGAAGGACCGGATCTACCGCGTAACCGACCGTCGGCCGCGCGTCTTCGCCGTCGCACCCGAGGACTGGATCGTGCCGCCGGGCTCGCGCGGCGACGTGCAGCGGGACCGCTGGGTTGCGTTGCGGTTCTGGTACACGCGCGGTGAGATGGAAGAGCGCGCGCGGGCGCGTGGCTGGGACATCAAGAACATCGTCCCGGTCGCGCAGTTCGACCTTGTTCGCCTGCAGCACGAACGCAAGGCGAATATGCGCGGCGCGATGTTGTGGCGCGAGGTGTACGAGGTCATCGAAACCTACGCCTACTTCGACTACGACAACGACGGGCTTGACGAGGACCTGTTGGTGACGTGGGACCGCGCGTCGCGGTCGATCCTCTCCGTGAGCTTCAATCCGTACGACATTCGGCCGATCGAAGTCATGCGGTACCAGCTGCGGTCTCATCTGCCGTATGGCCTCGGCATCATGGAGATGACCCAGCCGTTTCAGGAGGAGGTTACCGAGGTTCACAACTACACGCTGTTGAACCTCTTCCTCTCCAACGCGCGGATTTGGGTCGCGCGCGAAGGCGCTGTGCCGGAAAAGCTCGAAATCATGCCCGGCTCCGTGATCAAGGTGCTCGCGGACGACGCGCGGCAGGGCCTGGTCGAACTGCGCATGTCGGACGTGTATCCGAGCGCATTCCAGGCGCAGGGCGCCGCGATCAGCCTCGCCGAGCGGCGCGTGGGAACCTCCGGCGCGGCCGGCATGTTGTCCAAGGGCGGTTCGCGGACGCCCGGCGTGACCGCGCTCTCGCTGTTACAGCAGGTCAATCGGCGGTTCGCGCCGGCGTTCGACGACATGCGCGAGAAGACCGCCGCGGCGGTTCGCCAAGCGGTCTACCGGTACCGCGAACGCTTGCTCGCGCGCGACCGCGCCGTCGAAGAGCACCTGCTGATGGTGATGGACGCGGAGCGCGCCTCCCTCATCACTGAACTGCTCACGACGGGAGAGTTCGAGAAGGCGGTCGCGATCGAGATGACGGCCAGCACAGCGCAGGTGAACCGCGAGGCCGACCGGCAGAACGCAATCCTCGTTGCCAACATGATGCAGTCGTACTATCAGCAGACGGCCGCGCTCGCGTTGCAGGCCGCGACACAGCCGATGCCGCCCGAGTTGCGGAAACTGCTCATGGACGTTGCGGCGAAGGGGACCGAGCTGATGGATCGCACGCTGCGGACGTTCGACAACGTTCGTGATCCGAAGTCGTTCCTCCTCGACCTGACCAAGTTGGAGGATACGATCGAGGCGGGGAATGCAGCGCAGGCGCAGGCCGAGGCGATGGCCGCGCAGGCGATTGCCGCGAGCCACGCCCCGGCGATTGCGGCAACTCCAGCGCCAGCCATAGCGCCCGAGGAGGAATTCCCGCAAAACGTCCCCGCCGCGCCCGGCGTGGCAAGCTCCGGGCCAACGCGCCTGTTCGGTTGACAGGTCATGCGGTTGTGGATCAAGGTATTACGAGAGAATGACGCCGCCTTGGCCGATTTTCTCGACCATCTGACGACGACCATTCGCGCAGAAGATTCGTTGGCGCGTGTGCAAACCCTTGATGAACTCCATCGACAACGTGGCAAAGTCGAAGCGTTGCGGTGGATGGTGTTTGCCGTAACCAACAAGCCGTAAAGGAGAATCCCATGCCTCGGCTGTTCGCTCCAAAGCCTCCCGCAGAGAAGAAGGAAGAGCCGGCGCCGCAACAGGTGTCGTCGCCGCCGCAGGCGCTCTCGAAGGACGACGTGAAGACGCTCGTCAGCGAGGCGGTCGCCGGCGTTTCGACCCAGTTGGCGCAGACGATTCAGCAGCTCTCGGCCAAGGTCGAAGAGTTGGCGACTCGGCAGCCGTCGGTCGTGGTGCAGTCGCCGGCCACCATGCCGGCGATGCCAGAGCCGGCCGACATCACCGACCAGGAAATCGACGCCGCTGTCTTGCAGGGACAGGGTGCCGCGGCGCGGATTCGCGCGCTGGTGGACCGCGCGGTCAACGCGGCCACGTCGCGGATCATCGAGCAGCACGTGAAGCCGCTCCAGGAATACGGAGTGAATACGCTGAGCGAATTGTCTCGGCGCGTCACCGCCGGCCGGATGAAGTACTACGATCGCTTCAAGAAGGAGATCGACGAGCGCCTCAACGCGCTGTCGCCCGACGTGCGCGCGAACCCCGTCGTGATCGAGACCATCTACAACGCGGTTGTTGGGGCGCACGCCGACGAGTTGGCACGCGAGGCGGCGGAGGCCGCCGTGCGGCAGGCGCAGGACGCCTCGCAGCAGACAGGCAAGTCGGAGCCAGGCACGGGCGCCGGTCGCGAGGCGTTGGAGAAGGACAGCGACGTGCCGTCCATCGACAAGTATCTGGGACCGCTTCTGGGCGACGGTCTTGAAGCGCTGCAGCACAAGGGACCTGGCGTCGATCCTGATGCGTTTGCGCGCGGGCTCGGCTACAAGGACTGGGCGCATTACATGAAGAGTTACCAGGAGCTGCTGGCCGCCGAGAGCCAGGGACGCGCCTAAGAGAGACGGAGGAGATGATGGCAAAGACCGACACGCCGACGTTCGTGCAGGACGACGAGCAGTCCGCTCGCGAGGCGGCCGAAGCGCAACTGGCCGCCGAGGGCGCGCTCAACGAGGCCGGCGACAATCGCCGCGAGCAGTTGGCGCGCAAGGCCGAGCGCCTGATCGCCGCTGCCAACAAGCTCATGGAGCAGTTGGAGATCGAGGCCGCGGATCCTTCGTCGCTCGAAGTTGAGCGCGAGGTGCGCCAGGCGCTCAACGAACTCAACGAGGTGTACGTCTCGAACCAGCAGCCGGAATACGCCTATGCATGGATTTTCCGTGATCCCCACAACGAGTACGGCGGCCGCTACGTGCGGAAGATGCAGGCGCTCGGCTGGGAGGTCGTTTCCGGCGATATGCCCGAGGCGAAGGAGCACCGGTTCGTCGATGGCACGCGCGTGGTGGCCGACTGCCTCCTGATGCGCATTCGCCTGGACCGGAAGATGATCCTCGAAAAGCGCGACCGGCTGATGCGCGAGGCGCAACAGGCGGGCATCGTGTCCCGGGTGTACGACCTGGCGGAGCGCGCGGGGACGCGGGTGTATGACAAACTTCCCGGCTTCGTGGAAGAGTCGCTTTCTCAGCAGGCAAATCTTCGTCGGCAAAGCGCGCTTCGGGACTTCCATCGTTTGAACCGCGATGGCAGAGTAGATCAGATGCTTCGGACCGGGACGATTCCCGGAGTTCCACCGCCGGGCGCGGGCGGTCGGAAGTAACACTCCAAGCGGAGACGGGAGAAGACCATGGCGATCAAGCACGTAACCATCAAGCCGATGCGGCACGCCGGTGTGGCGTCGCAGGATCGGGTGTACATCAGCGGCGGCGCGATTACCGAAGGCGCGCCGGTGACGCTCAGCGGCGGCAAGGCGGTCGAGGCCGCCAGCGATGCCGCCTCGGGCGTGCTCGGGATCGCGCTCAACGCGACGACGGGCGCAAACCAGGATGTGATGGTCGCTCTGGCGCTTCCAGGACGGCGGTTCGTGGCGTCGATGACGGATGCGACGACGGCGACGGGCGCCGACGGTGGGACGCACGCCTTGGCGCTGACGGACATCGGTGCGGCGGTCGGAATCGGCAAGGACGCCGGCACGGGCAAGTGGAACCTTCGCGTCGTTTCCGCGGGAAACAACAAGGCCAAGATCACGGCGCTCGTGGACAAGGTGGGCGCGACCACCAACGACGCGCTGTCGTTCGGCGAGTCGGGCAGCGGACCGGGGGTGTCCGGCACGCCGCCCAACGCAACGTTCCAGGGCGACCCGGTCGCCGGTCCGAACTTCGGAACCGCGCGGGTGGAGTTCGTCATTCCGACAGGGCTGTCCATCTTCTAAGAGGGAGAAGAATCCATGGCAATCGGCAGAGGTGCATTTGCGGCGCTCCTAAAGCCCGACCTGTATCGGGTCTACGTCGAAACCGGCAAGGAGCGTCCTCTAGAGTACACGTTGTTCTTCAACGTGGACGACATGCCTTGGAACCCGGTCAAGGACCAGCAGATCGCCGGTCTCGGCACGCTGCTGGCGATGCCGGAAGGCGAGAACTTCCCGCTGGATGAGCCGAAGCTCGGCGGCACCGTGCAGTACGAGGCGACGCCCTTCGGTCTCGGCGTCGAGATCACCTGGCCGATGTGGCGAGACGACCAGTACGGCATCATGCGCGAGCTGGTCGCCGAGCTGGCCCGCGCCTCCCGGAACCGCCAGGAGGTGGATGCGTGGAGCGTGCTGAACAACGCGTTCGACGCAAGCTTCCCGGGCTACGACGGCCAGTCGCTCTGCTCGACGGCGCATCCGCTGATCGGTGGCGGCACGGCGGCCAACCGCCCGTCGCCCGACATGGGCTTCTCGTCCCTCGCGCTGCAGCAGGCGCTCACGCGGTTCGAGAACATGCCGAACGAGCGTGGCCTTCCCCGGCTGCTCGCCCCGAACCTCGTCCTGATCGCCCCGGAGAACAAGTTCCTGGCGCGGCAGATTCTCGGCACCGTCAAGCAGCCGTTCACGGCGTCGAACGAGATCAACCCGCTCATCCAGGACGACCTCTCGTGGATGGTCGTGCACTACTTCACGAACTCGACGCAGTGGTTCCTCGCGTCGCGCGGCAATCACGACCTGCAGTTCCTCTTCCGCGATCGGCCGATCTTCGACGGCTTCGACGCGCCGTGGAACAAGAACGCCATCTTCACGGTGTATCAGCGCCACACGAAGGGCTTCGGCACCTGGCGTGGCATCGACGGGTCGAAGGCCGCCTAAGCGGAGTAGACGATGGCAGACAAGAAGGCCGGAAGCGCATTCCACGTTCCGGTGTATACCGCGATGCCCCCCGCGGCGTCGAAGGTGGCCGGCGTACCGTTCGCCCCGCATTACCTGGACGGGGCGCCCATCGAAGAAGTAGACACCATTCGCGTCGTGGGCGACGCCGAGATTGGCGTGCAGTCCGTCTCCGTCGCCTCCGACTTCAACTCCGCAATCGACCTTCCCGCCGCATCCGGAACGCGGCACAAGATTGCGGGAGGCGGTTCGCCGACGGCATCGCTGGTCGCCGGGGATGCCCGCGGCCTGGTCCGGGTGACCACGGGCGCCGTCGCGGGCAACGACGCCATCATCGTCTACAACGGCGCTGACCAGCCAATCCCCGCCGCAACATCAGGTAAGCGCGCGTGGCTAACCGCCAGCGTGCAAGTTGTTGACGGTCTCACCGACGGCGCCGTGCTCATCGGCCTTGCGCCAAACAACGTTGTCGACATGGACGCCGAGCCGGTCGATGGGCTGTATTTCTACAAGGCAAACGCCGCGTCAGACTTCAAGGTCGTGGCGCGGAAGAACAGCGCGAGCACGACGATCGTCTCCGCCGTGTACGCGGCCGCCGGGAAGACGCTCGATACGAACCTGCACGAGTACAGCGTGCACATCAACGAGGCCGGTGGCATCCACGTCTACCTCGACGGTGTCCTAGTCGGGCTGCTCGGCGCGGGCGATGCCAACATTCCGTACACGCCGACCGGCAACCCGCTGACGCTCGTGATCGGCCGCAGCACGCAGAGCGCCGCCGCGCGCAACCTGCAGGTCGATTATTATCTCGTCGGGCAGGAAGTCTGAGCACGAACACGGCAGCCGTTCATCTGGCCGCCCAAGTCCGGCGTCGTCAGATCGCTTTGGAACACGTTCCTGCAGAACTGCGGGACACCGTGGCGCGTATTGCCACGCACCTCTCCGACGCCCAGTTGACGATGCTCAGCGCGCGTCCACAGCGCTTCGGCCGCTACGTTCGGACGTTCTCTCGCGCCGGCAACTAGGGTATTCTCGGTTGCATGGCAACCGTCGATGATGTAGCCCGGGCGGCACTCTCGGCGGTCGGCGCAAACGCTGGTCTCCTCCAGGCCATTCGGTGGGTGTCCGACCGCTATCGGCAACTGGCCAACCGCGGGAAACTGCGCGCGCTGCGGCGCATCGACAACGTCGTGATCCCGGCGGCGATCACCGACGGCCTGGCGACCTTTACGCGCGGTTCGGATATCGTCACCGGCGATGCCACGGCGCAGCAGGCGTGGGTAACGGGCCAATCCACCGCGAACGCGGACGACCAGGCGCCGCTGTTGAACGCGCCCGAGCATACCGTCATCGGCCGGTTCATTCGATATCGGCGCGTCTGGTACCGCGTGAAGAACCTCGAATTCGTTGGTGGCGTTCCGCGGTTGCGCCTCTCGACGCCCGTTGCCGAAGATTCCACGTCCCTGACGGCGTACAAACTCGTTCAGCGGCATACGCGCATGCCCAAGAACGCGCGGTTCTTCGGCGGCTTCGTCCAGCAGCGCCTCTGGCGCCCGCTCACGCAGTTGTCGCTGGATGAGTTGAATCTGACGTACCCAGAACGGCTCTTCGTTGCCGGGACGGGGCCCGAAGTGTGGACCGTCATCGGCGACGACGAAGACGGCGCGCGCCTGATCGAGTTCTATCCGTATCCGACGCGCAACGAGGCAATCCTGTTCACGTACTACGAGCGCGCCCCCGAACTCAAGCCGGGCATGACGCTGCCGGACGACCTCGACGTGGAAGCGCTCAAGATCGGCGTCTTGATCGACATTTGCCGCTTTGAGATGGCGAACGCGCTGCGGATGAACCAGGTTGACGTTGCCGGCGTCTGGCGCAACGAGTCGGCGCGGTTCGAGACGCTGTGGATGAACCGGATGGACGAGCTGTTCCGCGTTGACCGGTCCGACGACGACATCAAGGTGATCCTCCATACACAGGGGCCGCCGACGTTCGGCGACTTCACGTTCATCCGGACCGCGCGCCAGGACGCCATCTCGCGGTTGGGCAACTTCCCGTGATGCCGCCGGAGGATCCTGATGGCTCGACTCGCACCCAGCGGATTTCTCGATGCCAACGCGCCCGCGACGGCCACGACCACAACGCCGGTGTCCACGCCGGCGCAGGCGGCCGAGCGCATCGAACCCGGCGTGACCGGCTCGACGACACCGCTGATCGACCCTGTGACGCTCGCGGCGGGGTTCCTCGCTGGCGCCCTCCGCGGCGGCACGCTCGGCGCGGCTACGCGCGCAGCCGCGGCGCGAACTGCTGCGCCTGCGGCGGCTGAAGCGGCCCCGGCAGCGACCGCGGCGACGACCACAGCGGGAAAGATCGGCAAGGTCGTCTTGGGCGAGCCGGTTCCCGTCGAAGCGTTTGGCGAGGGCGCCCCGGGCGGCCAAGCGATCTTTCACGAGATTCGCGATGAGACCGGCCGCGCGCTCGCTGGCATGACCGTCTCCTTCCCGAAGCCGGACCGTGCACTCATCCGCGGCATCTTCCCAGCGCCCGGAAGCGGCGTCGGCCCAACGACGCTCGGCCCGTCGCACGTGCGGCACATTCTGCGCCAGTTCAAGGCGCTGTATCCCGATGTGAAGATGATCGGAGGCACGCGCGTGACGGGCGTCTCGAGCGGCGCGCCGCGGTTTACCTCGATCAGCTTGGGCTCGCTCGCCGCCGCGCTCGGCCTTTCGGCCGACCAGGACCGACAGTAGGAATCCCGTGGGAAACTTTAGCGGTCAGGGACTGATCAACGAGTTGGCCGTTCGGCTCCGCGACCCGTCGAACGTGGCATATCCGCGGGCGACCGTGTTGAACGTTCTCAACTACGTCCAATACGCCGTCAACGTTCGGCTGGGACTCGTGCACAACACGGCAACGCTGACGACAGGGAACCAAGCGCTGTACGCGACGACCAGCTTCGCGACGGACTACATCTATCCGGTTCAAATCTTCGACGCGAACAACGAGGAAATCGACCTGGTGCCGTATACGACGCTGGTCCACCAAGATCGTGACTGGCTTCGGGCCCAAGGCAACCGCGTCCTCATCGCCGCGCCGATCGGGCGCGAACTGCTTGCGCTGACGCCGATTCCCTACCAGCCGCAAACGCTGACGATTCGCTACGTGAAGAAGCCGAAGGCGCTCGCGGACGACGCCGGAACGGCCGACTGGCCAGACGAATACAAGCCGCTCGTCTTGGACCTCGCCGAGGCACTGCTCCTCTTGCGCGGGCGGTACTGGAACGGCATTCAAGAGGCGATCAGCCGCGCGGCGCAGAAACTGTCCCTTGACGACGCGGCGCAGCTTATCCGCCGCGGCACGCCGGGCGAGAAGCAAGGGTAAATGGCAAACGCAAACATCACGACGCTCGTGAACGGCTTCGCTGTTGTTCCCGTCGATAACACGGCGCAGCAGAATTTTCAGGATGACGTGATTTTCGAAATTGCGCGCGGCGTCATCCCGAACGTTCTCGTCCAGGTTCGCGCCGACTTCATCGCGGCCGTGGCCGGCCAGGAGCGGTACACGTTGTCGCAAACGGCGCTGGCCTCGCCGCGGACGCCGTTGATGATCTTCTACGACGCGACGCAGTTGACGCTCATCCGCAAGCTCGAGGCGTGGGAGTACGCGACCGCGTGGCGCCGGAGTCCGAACCCGACCGTCGTCGGGTACACGTTCGATCCTGAGGACCGCTTCGCGTTTTCGCTCGTCCCGCCGCCAACGCGCTCCGGCGCGGCCATTGGCGCCAACACGCCGACGAACGTCACGACGTGGCCGGACGGGAACATTACCGTGGTTGCGACGTGGTCCGATCTGAACTTCCTTGGGGCGAACTACGTCGATCTGCATCTTCCGATTGCGCTCGAAGTCCTGGCTCGGGAGTTCGCGCGCGACAGCGACCACCAAGACCTCACGATGTCCACCATGTGTCGCAACCTGTCGCAGTTCTTCTTCCGCATGACGCAGCCCGCTGGGAAGCCGCTATGAGCCGTTTGCGATCGCCATTCCTTTCACAGCCGACGCCGGGGAGCCGTCCGAAAGAGCGCTCTTCCACGCCGGCGCAGCCGGTGCGGCGCGACATCTTCAAGATTCATCCGCCGAAGGACCTCAACGATCCGCGCGAGGTCGGTCGATTCGTCGAATCGGTGAACATGCAATTTGCGAGGATCTCGGACGTGCTCACGCGCCTGCATCACACGGTCGCGAGTGTGCAAGAGGACGCCGTTAGCGCGGATGAGTTGCCCAACTTGCTGGATCAGCAGGACAACGTTGCGGATCAAGGCATCACCTCAGCGGGTGAGGAGGAGGTGGAACCCAAGAGCCGCAAGCGTCGGACGTCACGGCGCCGGCGCCGTGTGGAAGAGGCCATCGACTCGGCGTTGAACAACGCGTTGCCGACGAGCAATCCGCCCGAAGTTGGAAACGTTTCGTCCATCGGCTCGACGACATCGCCGATCCAGTTTGCGCTTGCGGACCACACCCACGCCGGCGTAAATCTGGACCAAGCGCAGGTGATCGCCGCGACGAAGACGTTTGCGCCGCCTGGCGCGGTGCCGCCCTTCGTCGTTGGCGCGGGAAACCGCTTCGTCGTGAGCGGCCTCCTGGCGCAGGTGACTGGGCGCATTCCCTGGGCGCCCCGCGGCGTGCCGTTCTCGCAGGCCTCCGTCAAAGGCGTCTCAGCCGGTGGTGGCACTCCGACCGGTCCGGCTGGCGGTGATCTGTTCGGGACGTATCCCAATCCGCGCGTGCGCATTACTGAGCGCATCCTGTGGGCGCCACACGGGCGCCCGTTCTCCCAGGCGTCCATCAAGGGCATCAGCGGCGGCTCTCCGACGGGTCCTGCCGGCGGGGATCTCACGGGGACGTATCCCAACCCCACGCTCGTCACGACAGGAGTCACCGCGGGGACGTACGGCAGCGCCACACAAGCCCCAACCGTCACGGTCGATGCAAAAGGGCGGATCACGGCGGCCGCAAACATGCCGATTGCTGGCGTCCCGCCTGGAGGCGCGGCCGGGGGCGACTTGGACGGAACGTATCCGAATCCAGCCGTCAAGGCGTTTCGTCGAACGCTCTGGTCGCCGGTTGGCCGCCCGTTTTCACAATCGTCGGTGCAGGGCATTACCGGAACCGGCGGCTCGCCGACCGGCCCCGCAGGCGGCGACCTCAGTGGCACGTACCCGAATCCTCAAGTAAAGTCGTTTCGCCACGCGCTACTCTTGGGAGGAATGTAACTGATGGCAGAGACCTACAAAGTCCTCGGACAAGCGAAGCCAGCCGCGGCAACGCTGACGGACCTGTACACGGTTCCGGCGGCAACGCAAGCGATCGTCGCGGCGATCGTCGTCTGCAACCAGTCGTCTTCGGCGGACACGTTTCGGATCAGCGTCGCGCCGGGGGGCGCCGCCGATGCGGTGTCGCAATACATCGCGTGGGACACAACGGTCAACGGCAACGACTCCTTACCGTTGACGCTCGGGATCGGCCTCTCAGCAACGGACAAGATTCGGTGCCGATCAACCAACGGCAACGTCTCCTTCACCGCAAGCGGCGTCGAAATCACGTAATGCAACGTTGCTGCGGCTCGGCTGAATAGCGCTGTCCGTTGTTGTAGGAACGAAAATACTGCGATGCCACGGATTCGCCTCACCCAGTTCCCTGCAGGGCTTGTCGTCAACACGCCGCTGAATGCGCAGCCGCAGGGATCGTTGCGCTACGCGCGCAACGCCGCGAGCCTTGCCGGCGGTGGAACGTTGCGCTCTCGCGGGCCGTTCATCTCGTTCGGGAAGAACACTGCTCGGTCGCGCGCCTTCACGCGGTTCAACGGGCGCATGATTACGTATGGCGAGGTGACAAGCCCGCCAAGCTCGTTGCGCATCGACCGTGAGACAGCGCCAGACAGCAACTTCTTCACGACGCTCGACCATACGACGCTAACCAATCCGACGGTGACGCTCCCGTCGGGTTCCAAGGCGCCTGCGTTGTTCCTCACCGCGTCGCCGACGCCAGAACGTGACGAGCAGTTGTTCATCCTCGATCCAGCAAACACGCCGGGAAACAACGCCCTGCTGAAACTCGACGACAGCGGAAACCTGACCCACTGGGGCATCCTGCCGCCGAAGGCGACGGACGTGACAACGATCAACCTGACAACGGTGAACGGCCTGTACGGAGTCGGCGGTGGGACAAATACGAAATACATCAGCGACAATCCGTCACCGGCGGATCCGTTCTCGGACGGCGAACCGATCGGCGGCCCGCTGACAAAGTGGGTTCTCACGTCTGGCGATGAAGATGGTCTCAGCCCGGCGACGACGGCGTTTCTCGACGCCAGCGTCGCGCCGAGCGGGCATCCGCTCAAGTGTATCGTTGCCAAGGGCGATACTGCCGTTCTGACACGGACGTTCGCGACGGCGGTCGATCTGACGTCGGTTGGTACGGCGTCATCGACTGACGAGGACTTCATTCAGTTTTGGGTGCGCATCCGCCGACCGGCACACATCAAGTCGCTGGAAATCGCCTTCGACACGTCCGCAAGCGCAAACTTTACGTCGTCCTTCTTCAGCCGTGAAATCACGTTCCGCCTCGTCAACCAGCAACAGCGGCACAAGTTGATCGGCCTGGGCGACATGTTGCCGGCCAATCCGAAGAAGCTACAGAAGTTCCTACAGAAGCAGGAACAGAAAGCGCCGGATTTGACGTTTGCGGAACAACACGGACAGCAGCGTATCCCCATCGCCGCGAACACGTGGACGCGCATTACGCTCCCGAAGAACACCTTCATCGCGAGTGGGCAGAACCCCTCGTGGAACGCGGTAACGGCGGTGCGCATTACCATTCACGCATCGCAAGAAGGAAAAACCGCCGTCTTCCTGGACGCGCTTACCCTTGCCGGCGGTCCCGGTCTCCACGGCGATTACCAGTACACGCTCACGTTTGCGAACGACGATGGGACACCGGCAACGCCTGGGACGCGCTCGAATCCGCCCATCGATGATGCCAACGGCAGCGCAACCGGCATCCCGAACAGCATCGTCTCGGTGCGGATCGCCAACGTCGAGCGGCAGACCGTGCGGCTGACGTTGCCGGCGATGACGTTCGATCCGCAGGTGAAACGCATCGAGATCTGGCGCACGGTCGGCAACGGGAGCGCCTTCTTCCGCTGCGGGTACATCACCGTCTCTGGCGGTTCGATTCCGCAAACAACCTACGACGACAACTGCGCCGATTACTACGGCTTGCGCTCGGACGCGAATCCGACGACGACCGCGGGTGGCAACGGCGTCAACTTCGCCGTGCTCGATGCGACAGTGGAATTGCCGCTCGACAACACCAGCCCAAACGATCCGGGATTCGCCTTCCAAGACGTCGCCAACACGACGCACCTTGGTCGCATGTGGTGGGGCCGAAACGTCGCGGCGTTGCGAGATGATGGGACGTCGCAGGCGTCGCTCGGCAACCAAGGCAATGTGTACTACTCGCCGCCCGGACGGCTGGAAGCCGTGCAGGGGTTCATCCCCGTCACCTCGGGCGTCACGGATCCAGTGCAGAAGCTCGTGGTCTGGAACGGCCGGCTCTTCTGCTTCACGACCAGCGGTCTCTTCGAAATTGTTGGGACCGATGAGCCGTTTGTCGCCTTGCGCGTCGAGGGCGCCCCAGGAACGCTTACGCCGTACACCGTGCAACCGACACCGATCGGCATCATGTGGCTCGCCGAGGACGGCGTCTACGTGTTCAACGGCATGTCGGCACGCAACGTCACCGATGCGGCGCTCCTGCCGCTGTTCCGCGAGCGGCGGTCGATCGACACTGGAGGGACGACTCCGCTTGCGCCGGTGCACGGGCCAACCCAGCGGGCGGTCGCCGGCCGGTACGAGTATGTGATCGGCCCGGGCGAAGACATCAGCAGCACGCAGTCCTACATTTTCGACTTCGAAAGCCAGACATGGCGCGGCCCGATCGACGAAGGGCCCAAGCCTCCGGCGGTACAATTTGGCGGCGCCTTCTACGACGCCACCCGCGGGCAATTGCTCGTAGACAACGCCGCCGTGGGTGGTCAGGCCATCGGCGAGCTTGACCCAAAGACGTACCCAACAACGGGAATCGTTGCCTTCTTTGACAGCGTTGTGTTCTTGTGGCGCGCCAGTCCCGGGCGGAAAGGCATCCTGCGCAAGGTATGGGTTGACCTGACCGTTGGAACCAACGGTTCCCTTGGGAGTCTCGCCGTTACGGCGATTACCGATAACGGCCAAACAGCGTTTTCCACAATCAGCGCCGGTTTTAATGTCGGAGACACGAACCGGAACGTCTTCGAGTTCAACGCAAACTTCCCCGGCGAAGTCTTCGCGTTGCGCGTCTCGTGCAACAGCGCTCGGAACGTGACGATCAATGCCATCGAAGCAGACATCTACGACCCAGCCGCCTCCGACCAAGCCGTCTAATCTCCTGCCCGACATTGCGCTGTACCAGCCGGGCGATCGCGGTGACGTGCCGCTGTTGCACTGGTACGCGCAGCTTGTCGTTGCGGGCGACCTCGAAAAGATGGTCGGCCCGTCGAGCCGCTCGCTGAGCGGCTTCATGCGGCACTTTACCGACCCGTCGTCCTTGCTGTTCGTCGGAACCGACGACAAGGGATGGTGGATCGTCTCCTGGTTGACGCCGCTGATGTCCGGCGGCAGTTGGGGCTTGTGGTTGCGCCCGGACACACGCGGTGTCGGCCGTCGGCAAGCGCTCGCCGTCATCATGGAGTCGATCAACTTGGGACTTACGCTCTGGCCAGTGCTGGTGAACACGACGACGCAACCGACTGTAGTAGCCAAGACGCAGCGTCTAGGCTACGCTTACCTTGGATGCGTGCCGTATCTCTTCGGCGGCGAGGATTGCTACGTGTTGTACATCACGCGGCCGATGTTCGCGCCGCTGTACGAACGGTGGAGTCAGTATTATGGGCGCCGGAAAAATAGACGTTCCGCCTGAGTTCGGCCAGTTGGCCGATCTCGCGCGGACGATGATCGCGCAGACGAACAGGCCGAGAAAGTTGCTGCTGCAACAGCTCACGGAGGCGTTGCGGACGGGCGGCGTTAAGGCGCGCATTCCGATGATTCAGCAGGCGGTGTCCGCCTCGAACCAGGCGACGGCAAACGCGCTGCGCCAGTCGGCCGAAGACCTCGCCTCGCGGAACATCGGCGGCCCGTTCGCGTCGCGAATTCTCGCTGCGCAGCGTCAGGCCGGCGCGCAGACCGCGGGCATGATTCCAACGCAGATGGCACAGCAGTTGATCGCGCAGACGGTTCCGTTCTTGCAGGCGACGCAGGGCCTCGGCGCCGGCGCCTTGGGACAAGCTGGCGCAGCGACGTTCAACGTAGACGCCTTCAACGCGCAGCAGTTCAAGGCGGCCATGGAAGACATCAAGGATTCGATCCAGGGCGCCGCGATGGCGGGTGCTGGGTGCTTCCACCCGAACACGATGGTCGAAACGCCAGACGGCGCGCGGCGCATCGACGAGTTGCGCCTTGGCGATCCGGTTTGGACGCGCGCGGCGAATGGCGACCGCGTGCGCGCGACCGTGGTCGAACACGTCCGGCGGCACGTCGGCCCGGCGTGGCGATTCCTCCAGATCCATGCGCCCGGCGGAACGATTCTTGTCAGCCCAACGCATCCGCTGGCGGACGGGGAACCCGTTGGGGCGCGCGTCGCGGGACCGTATGTCCTCAGCGGCGACGTTGGGACAGAATACACCGTCGACATTCGCGTCAGCGGCTCGACCGGCATCTACTTCGTGTGCGGCGTGGCGTTCCGCAGCACGCTCGACGTGGACGCGTGGACCACAGAGGCCACCGCATGAGCATGGATCGGGTTGGCGCCGGCGGCGCCCAGCGCGGCGTTGGCTTCGGCAGTTTCGGACAGTCGGGAGGCGACCTGCCGTCGCAGCGCGGATCGCTCACCAGCGGCCTCTCGTCGGCCGACATGGCGGCGCTCAAGAGCGCCGGCGTCACGCTCGAAGGTCCCGAGACGGCCATCAGTCCAACCGAAGCAGCCATCACACGGCCGGAGTCGCTGGGCGGCGTCGGTCAAGGCGGCCAAGCGCGCGCGGTGACGGCGGCCGCCACTGGCGGTCAATCGCTTCGTCCAGCCCAAACCGCGGCGCCGGCGGAGAAAGTCTCTACGCCTCCGCCGAACCCGACCATCTTGCCGATTCCGTCCTTGGCCGAGGTCTTGGCTGCCATCGGCGCCACCGGATTGCAGGAAGGCGGGACGGTCCCTCCTGGCGGCGTCGCCGTTGTCGGTGAAGCGGGCCCCGAAGTCCTTCAGACGCATCCCACTGGCGGCGCAACCGTCATCCCCATGACGCCGCCGCAGCAGCCACAAGCGACACCGCAGGCGACGCCGCAGGCGCCTGCGCAGGCTGCGCCACAGGCGACACCAGCGGCGCCGACGCCGGAGACGCAGCCGGCACAACCGTCGTTTGCGCGCCGTGCGCTGGGCGTGTTGGGAGATGTTGCGCTCGGCGCGGCTTTGGGGAAGCAGGGCGCCGCTGCGATGGTCGCTGCGCGACAGCAACAGATGCTTCGGCTGGCAACGATGGGCATCACGAACCCTGCGCTGCTCAAAGTGCCAACGATTGCCGATGCCGTCGATAAGACCATCGGCGCCGGAACGGCAAAGACCCTCCTCGATTCCTCGAATCCCAACATCCAGGCACGCGCGTTGGCGCAGGCGTACGGCATTCCGCTGTTGCCCGGGAACGAGTTTCAGCAGTTTTCCACCGAGCTGCAACAGCGTGGATTCGGCCTCATTGCTACGTCCAAGGGCGAGCTGCGTGTTACGCAGCCGCCGCGGCCGACAGAACAGCAAGACGCACTGCGCGCGCTCGGCGACTTCAACACCGTGTTCCAGTTTGCCACGGACCAAGGCATGTCCGAACCCCAAGCCGCGCAAGCGGCCGCCAAGCGCATCCTCGCCGTGGCGCCGCAGCGCGGTTATGTCCCGCCGCAGTGGATTCAGCAGCTTGCGACGGCGACGACCGATCGAGAGATTCAGACGGCGCTCGAAGCGTCCAAGGCCGCCGCACGCAAACAAGTCGAGTTGCGCTTTGCGGCGCCAATCGCGGCGGCGTCGGAGGCCGGTCGTCGGCAGGCGCGCCTGTCTACCCCGATCTCGCTCGACGAGGTTCGCGCGCGAAATCGCATTGTCGCGGCGGCCGTCGGTGGCGTTCAGTTCAGCGACAAACTTACGGACGACGATCTTATCAACGCCGAGTCGCAGAATCTCGTGTTGAAGCAGCAGCCCGACGGAACGTTCATTGGTATCCCGAAGAACGTTGTGCCGAACGATGCGCTCGTGTTGTCACCGCGCGAACTCCTGTCCAAGCGGGCCGCGCAGAAGATCGCCACCAAGACCACGACACAGCAGGAGAACGCCCGCGTCATCGTCGATGCGCTCGACCAGATCGACGCAACGCACGCGCTCGACCTGTTGACCTCCGCGCAGCCGCAGGCAGGCGGCCTCACGAGCCGCGTCCTCTCTGCGCTCAAGACCGAAGCAGCTGGTCAAGTCGTCGGCCGTGGACGCCTGTTCGCGGCCCGGCGATCGCCCGATATCGCTGAGCGCGAGAAGGCGATTGCATTGATCAACCTCGGGACGCTCGCCACGAACTTCGTCAAATCCCTTGGTGATGTCGGCGCAATCACCGAGCCGGACAAGGCGGTCTTCTACCAGCGCGTTGGCCGCATTGCCGACGGCGTTGCCTCGCAGCAGGAAGCGGCCAGTATGCTGCAACAGATTCGCGCCATGATGATGAACATTTCGGCCATCGCGGGAAACAAAAAGCTCTCCGAGTTGACGCCCGAAGAGCGTGAGCAGGTGAAGACCGTCGTCAGCGGTGCCCTCAACGGGGTCTCCTCGGTCCACACGCCGCCGCCCGGATATCAAGCCGTTCCCGGGACCGGCGCATTCTTCTCGGTTACGCCGTAGATGCCAACGCTCAACATTCTCCTTCCCGACGGTTCGACGAAGTCGGTTCCGCTGCCGGAAGGCGCCCAGGTGACGCCCGACGACGTAGCGCAAATCGTCAAGGGGGCCAACCTGCAGACGTTCAACGTCACGCCACAGTCGGCGACGCAGTTCGCGCCGGCGGCGCCCCCAGCAGCCGCCGAGGCCGCGCCTGCGCCGGCTGCCGCCGCGCCGACGCCCGACGCCGCGGCCGATGCGTCCATCAGCGGTGCGGCGAAGAAGTCGCTTGCGGCGATCTATCGCGCAATCGCCGACCGCACGATCGATCCCGCGATGACGCTGCTCAACCCCAACTCGACCCTGACTGGGCGCGCCGGCGCGTTTCTCCAGCTTGCCTCGCTGTCAACAGCGGCTCCGTTGCTCGCCGCTGGTGCTGGCGTTCAGGCAGCCACCGAGGCCGCCGGCTTCGATCCAACCGTCGCTCGCGGCGCCGGCGCGGCGACCGAAATCTCTGCGTCGCTGTATGACATGGCCCGCGCGGCGCCCAAGGCAATCAAGGCCGGTCGGACGCTCCTCAGTAGCCTCGCCAGCAAGGCACAAGCCGGTGCTGATGTCGAAGAAGGCCTTTCGTCCGCGCAGACACTCGGACGGGATGTCCGCGACGCGCTTCGGAGTCACTTCCGCGACCTCCGCGCAAACTTTGCGCAGCAGTTCAACACCCTCGAACAGCGCATCGTCAAGACGATCCCGGCCATTACACCAGACAACCCAGCCTATGGCGACCTCAACTCCATCATCACGTTTGCTGACGAGTCTGCCGCAACGCTCCCGAGCGACGCACAGGAGTTGATCAAGAAGATCGACGCGGCGATTCATCCGTCCGATCCCAACGTTCCGCCGCAGGCCGTGCCAACGGCGATGCTTCTTCGCCTGAAGAAGGTCCTTCAGAGTTCCGCCGGATCCGCGCGTGGGTTCGACCCGGACGCGGCAATCGCCGCACGCAAAGCCGCTGAGGTCAAGGCGCTGACCGAAGACGTTCTGCACAGCGCCGTCCGGTCAACGGACTCGCAATTGGCAGACACCTATCAGCAGGTGCGAAAGGACTTCGTGACGCAACTCGTCGATCCGGAGCGTTTCGTGCGCAACATCACCGCCCGCTCAACGACGCCGCAGCAGGCATTCAACGCGATCTTTGCCACGAACGATCCGCAGGCGATGCAGGTCATCGCCGCGATCTCGTCACGCACGCCGGCGCTCACGCAGAAGCTCCGCATGGGATTCGCTGAGTCAATCAAGGGCGTCCTGGACGATACGACGACCGCCAACGCCGCGCTCACGCGCATCAACAACTTCAAGAATGCGCTTGTCGCGTCGCAACTGTTCACGCCGCAGGAGATTCGCGACCTCGAATTCATGGTCAAGTCGCAGAAGATTCCCTCGCTCTTCAGCCAACTCACGTCGTTCTCGCGTATGGGACAGGTGCTCCTGCGCGGCTTCCTCGGCGCAGAGTTGGCGACGCACATCAGTTCGCATCCGGCGGCCCTCTTCGCCGGGGCGATCACCTTCGGTGCCATCCCCCAGTTGCGGCGCATCATGATGCTGCCTGAGGGCAGCGAGGCGCAACGACGCGCGTACGCGGTCTTGATCCAGCAAATCGGGAAAGGCTTGCGCACGTTCGGCCAACGGGCGCCGGATATGGAATCCGTTCCACCGCCATCGCCATGAAAACCGTGAACACCCTAATGATGATGTCCGGCGACGACTGCCACCAGCGGCTCTTGGCATTGCTTCGGCAGTGGCAGGAGACGCCGCGAGCGCTCAACGGCTTTTGCATTATCACGCTCGCGGACGACGATGATTACTTCGACGTGAACCTCGCCGTGCCGGCGTCAAGCTTCGAGGCGTTTCGCGACGCGTTGCTCAACGTCGCCGAGATGATGACGAATGAGCCGACGCTCGACGGTGGCACGCGCGGTCACTAGGACGCCTCGTTGCCCCCCGGCTCGTCGGGGGTAACCAAGAAGCCGAACGGATCGATCACGTCGAACGGGATCACGATCCGGCGCCAGTCGACCGTCCGCGCGAGGCCCCAGGCTTCGCCAACCACCCACCCATCTGCCCGCACACTCCGCACGCAGCAGCATCCGCCGGAGGCGGAGGACTCAAACAGGAGGGCCCCTGACCGCCGGCGCCACCAACCGCGGGCATAGATCGTCGCAGTCCCCGTCGGCCGCGCAATCGCGATCGCAGCGACGAAACGCCCAGGAGCGCAGGTCGCCGCGGTACACCAGAGTTCAATCGTGCGAGGGTCCGTCGGACCAATGACGATGCCGCGATCGGCTGTGCCGAGCCAGGCCTCGCCGTAGCGCGGGGGCGTCCGGCGCGGCTCCCGGAGCACCGGGAGGAGGGAATTCGTGGTCTGCGTCATACCGTGTCTCCTTGCTCTTCCAGTGGTCTCGCCGGGTGGTAGATTCCCGCGGCGTCGATGAGCGCGAACGAGATCGTGAAGGGGGACCAGTCGAGTCGGCGAGCGCGGCCCCAGGCACTCTCCACGCGCCACCCCCCGGCAGCGAGGTCTGGGAGGAGCCGGATGCCGCCGTGGTAGTGGCCGGCGTCACAGAGAAGTCGCCCCTCCCGGAGTCCCCAGTGGCCGGCCACGCGCTCCTCGCGCGAGCCGTCAGCCGCGGCGAACACCCCGTAGAAGCGGCGCGGGGTGAACCAAACATCAAGCTGGACGCCGCCGGTCTCGTGCCACACGAAGGGGCCCGCCGCGAAGCCGCGCGCTTGCGGAGCCTCGGTTGTGAACCAGGTCTCGCCGGGGAGATCGAGCGGTCGGCGGGGGGTTACCATGCGGTCACCTCGAACAGTTCCACCATGATGCCCAGTTTCACGGTTGAGCCGTTGAGCACCCCGCTGACATTCTGTAATTCGAGTCCTTCGCCGTTGCCCAGGATAAAGGGAATGCGCCCGGCGCCGGGCGGCCCGATCAAATAGTCATCGAAAATGATGTCTCCGTTGGAGAGCGACGCGGTAAAGAAGGCGTCGGTACTGGCGACCGCGCCCAGGGCGGTGTTGGTGCCCAGCGTAATGGCGGTCGTCCCCTGGCGCGAGAGTGCCAGGGTACTGGTCGGATCCCCCGTGCGCTTTCGGACGATGAACGTTCCGTCGCCGCCAGTCGAGAGCGCCGTGAATGTCCGGACGTTCAGGTTGAAGATCGTCTCGTAGGCGGTCGAGGGCGCGGCCAGCCCGATGAGCCTGAGCGAGAACGACTGGACGACCCAGCGCCCTGCCCCACCGCTCAGCGGCGTCTGCAGGACATAGACCGAGCTCCCAGCGGCGGAACTCGTTCCTCCCGCCCCAATCGGAAAGCCCGAAACG